>Ga0316208_1001258_pt1 | contig 24630 bp, 22 predicted proteins | sample 3monopyrite_MG_FD_204944 | JGI IMG/M metagenome (GOLD analysis project Ga0316208, IMG submission 204944) | Microbial mat bacterial communities from mineral coupon in-situ incubated in ocean water Damariscotta River, Maine, United States -... | ecosystem: Environmental > Aquatic > Marine >... | reverse complement strand
TATTTGCCTCAACAATCTTTCTCGCAGGCTGATCTCTCGAAAGTCTACAGCTTCACTTTACGGCGTTCCACTCAGAGAAAAGACAAAAAAAGAAGCAAAAGAAAAAAAAGGTTTCACGCCAAGACGCGGAGACGCAAAGAAATATAAAAAGAGAAGAAGAAAAAGAAGAAAAGTTTTTCAAAGTGGCTTCATTCGTTCATTCGAGGCTCAATTATTTTAGAACGCAATGTGGAAAACTCTTTTTGAAAACAGATTATTAATTATAATCAACCCACAAAAACTTCTTCCTTTTGTTTTTCTTTCCTTCTTTCCTTCCTTCCTTCTCTGCGTCTCTGCGTCTTGGCGTCTTGGCGTGAAATATTTTTTTATCAGCTTTGGCGAACTGCAATCAAGCGTGCATTGCTTTGCTCTATATGGCAGTCCGCAATCACAGACTTCGCACATGAATTCAAATTTCAGCCAAAGACCAATTACCGCTGAATAGTTACATCTTATCAATGAAATGCTGCGCAAAAATGGCAGGATATTTATGATGAATCGTAGGTTAGGCATTCCAGTCTGAGACGCATTACGCAGTTCTTTCAATGAATAAAACAGCGATCACTGGTCAATCAAAGAGTCAATCTCGTGGAAGCCACATTTGTCAGGCTAGAAAGCCTAACCTACTTTTCCCTAACGTCTATCTCCCTGTTTGGTTCCGGCTATAGCGTGCTTTTTATTGTTGATTTTTCTCACAACAATTGACCTCATTTTCATTAATCTTCGCTGTCCAGTTGAAAAGGTGGAACCAAACCAAGGATACTATATTCAATACAAATTCAATACAAAAGTTAAGGTACACCTGGCTCGGGTAAGTACCCTCTTTTACGAATAGCACGGATGAGAAAATGAAATGCGTTCTCTCGGTTATCTCCTTCCTCTTAATCCTTCCTCTTAATTTTGTCTTCGTGACCGCTCAGGAAAAAATACCGGTAGCTGGTATCACGACGTTATACCGCCAGAATACGCATGCGGATGTTCTCATCGGGCGGATTCTGGAAACCGATACGCTTGATGGCAAGGGGAAACAGTCAAAACTGAAACTGGTTTCTCTTTATGTGGATCAATTGAACGATGACGACATGAGCCGCGGTCTCTCTCGCAAATATAACTTTGAGATGTATGACCGGATCGGTGATGCGCTCACTTTGGGGACGAATAAGCTGGCGGTTCAGGGAGTGGTGCTTGTTGCAGAACATGGCGAGTATCCGATCTCTCAAACCGGGCAGATGATCTATCCGAAGAAGCGTTTGTTTGCAGAAATCTTCAACACGTTTAAGCAAACCAAGCAAGTAGTGCCGGTTTTTTCGGACAAGCATCTGGCTGATAACTGGAAAGATGCGATTTCAATTTACGAGACCGCCAACAAAATGAACGTGCCACTCATGGCGGGTTCTTCGGTTCCTTCAGCGTGGCGGTATCCTCCGCTTGATGTGCGAAAAGGAGCCGATCTGCAGGAGATTGTTGCGGTTGGTTACGGTCCGCTGGATGCTTACGGCTTTCATGCGTTGGAGATGATGCAGTCGCTAGCCGAGCGGCGTCAAGGGGGAGAGAGCGGAGTTTCGCGTGTTCGCTGCGTGACCGGGAAAGAGGTCTGGAGCGGAAACTATTTTGATCGCGAGATTCTGGATGCCGTTTTGAAAAGACTCAAAGAAAAAAAGAGACCGGCTGGAAAACGGGTTGAAGATTTGGCGAAAGAACCAGTGCTGTTCGCTGTGGAATATCGAGATGGTTTGAAAGCATCTGTTCTGATGCTCAACGGAGCGGTGCAGGAATTTGCAGCCGGCTGGAAATATAAAGATCAATCAGAACCGCAAGCCACCTTGTTTTGGCTGCAACCGCAGCGACCGTATCATCACTTTGCCCATTTGCTCAAAGGGATCGAAAAGTTCATGCAAACCAAACAGGCATCCTGGCCGGTGGAACGGACATTATTAACGACAGGGCTGCTTGACGCCGCCCTCATTTCCAAAACAAAGAATGGCGTCTGGCTGGAAACTTCGTATCTTGATATTCACTACAAAAGCAACTGGAACTGGTCCCAACCGCCCCCGCCACCAATAGAAGGGAAGTAAAACCAATCGCGAATTTGGCACCAAAGTGAATATCAACAGCTCGGAAGTTGTTTTTCCATCGTCATATATTGTAGTATTGATGTTCATTCCTGATTAACCGGGCTTGCAATCGGTACGAAAACTGCAAGCCCGCCTACCGAAACAAATATTTAATGGGAGATAAGTAATGAGTTCTTCTTCGCAGTTTAATCGACGTCGTTTCCTTGCCAGCTCGATGGCAACGGTAGCCGTTCCGTCTATTCTTGGTGCAACACAAAAAAGTTTTGCGAACAATGTTGCTGCCAACGACAAAATTAACATCGGCATGATCGGTGTCGGCAAAATGGCTAACGGTTCGCATCTGCCTCACTTCGTAAAAATGCCGGAAGTGAAAATTGTCGCTGTGTGCGATGTCGATACCACTCGCCGTACCGCTGCCCAGAAACGTGTCAACGATACCTACGGCAATACCGACTGCGATGCTTACAATAAGTACGAAGATATTCTCGCCCGTAAAGATGTCGATGCGGTCGTGATCGCGACGCCGGACCATTGGCATGCGATTGTTATTCTGAATGCCTGTGCTGCCGGGAAAGATATCTACTGTGAAAAACCGCTCACCAATAATTTAATGGAAGCCAAGAAGGTAATGGACGCCGTGAAAAAGTCCGGCGTTATCTTCCAGACAGGTTCCCAGCAGCGAGCCAGTGATAATTTTCATCATGCTTGCGAATTGGTACGCAACGGACATATTGGCGATATCAAAACAGTCACCGTTGGTGTCGGCGGTCCTTCACGACCGGATAATCTGCCGGCTGAAGAAATGGAACCAGGACTCGATTGGGAACGCTGGCTTGGTCCTGCACCGATGCGAAAATACAGTTCGGTTCTTAGTCCGCGCGGCGTGCATAATCACTTTCCTTCCTGGCGAAACTACCGTCCTTACGGCGGGGGCGGCATGACCGATTGGGGCGCTCATCATTTCGATATCGCTCAGTGGGGATTGGGAATGGATAAATCGGGACCGGTTGAAATTGTTCCGCCGAAAGATCCGAAGTCGGGGCATGGCGTCAAATTCATTTACGCCAATGGAACCGAAGTAATTCACGGCGGACCAAGTGGTGTCACCTTCATCGGGACAGAAGGCGAAATTTTCGTCAACCGTGGAAAACTGAGCAGCAAGCCCGATGTCATCATCAAACAAAAAATCGCAGACGATGGCATCCACCTGTACGACACCCCCGGCAACAGCCACGCGGCTCATCGACAGGATTGGGTGAAGAGCATTGGCACTCGCAAGCAGCCTTGTTGTCCGGTTGAAACGGGAGCGAGAACTGTCGCCGTGTGCCATTTAGGAAACATCGCTTACTGGCACGGCGAAGAGTTAAATGGCAAATCGCTCAAATGGGATCCCGCCAAATGGGAATTCGTCGGCAACGACAAAGCCAACGCCTGGCAAGATTACCCCTACCCACGCCGTGAAGGTTACGAACTACCTACCGGTTAATGTAGTAGGTTACATGTAACAAGCCGGGACTTTTACCTCGGCTTGTTTTTTTATTGATGATGGAATCCCAGCACGGCTGGTTCATTCTAATAGCCGTAAAGAAATTGACCGTAAATAGTATAAACAGGAGACTGATGATGCGACGACTTTTGATGAGTTTATGTTGTTTGTTTGTAGTGGCTTCGGCGACGATTGCCAACGCTGCCGATGAGGTTTTGGTGACTGATCCCGCGTTGGCTGGCGCAGACTATGCGGTGCAGGGAGAATATGCTGGTAAGCTCGACGTGGATGGTGAATCGCAACCGTTTGGGGCGCAGGTGATTGCGCTTGGTGATTCTAAATTTGACATTGTGGTTTACGTGGGAGGATTGCCCGGACGCGGTTGGATCAAAGGAAACCGGCGGGAAAAAGCGACCGGTCAGACTGAAGGTGGTGTGACCACGTTTTCCAATGGGGAACATCACGCAACGATTGAAGATGGTGTTCTGACGATTGATGGAGTCGATGGGGAACTGAAAAAAACTGTTCGCAAAAGTCCGACCTTAGGAGCAAAACCTCCCAAGGGAGCGATTGTTCTGTTTGATGGAAGCTCGGCTGAGAATTTTATTCATGGTCACTTGACGATGAAAAATCTGCTCGCAGCGGGGTGTGAAACGAAAGAGAAGTTCGGCGATCATACGTTACATCTCGAATTCCGCACACCATTCAAGCCGGCTGCTCGCGGACAGGCTCGCGGAAATAGTGGGGTTTATTTACAGAACCGCTATGAATGTCAGGTACTCGATTCGTTTGGTCTGGAAGGCAAGAACAACGAATGCGGTGGGATTTATTCGATTTCCGAACCACTGGTCAATGCCTGCTTTCCCCCCTTGACGTGGCAAACTTACGATATCGAATTCACAGCGGCTCGATACGATGGCGATAAGAAAATTAAAAACGCACGAGCCACGATTCGTCAAAATGGAATTGTGATTCATAATAATCTCGAACTGACACACGGCACTCCCGGCAAGAATAAAGAAGGGCCGACCCCGGATGGATTTTATCTGCAAGGGCATGGTAACCCGGTTGTGTATCGCAATATCTGGATTATAAAAAACGATGCCCGTACTGCTGATGCCGGTTGGAAATCGTTGTTCGATGGCAAGACGCTGAGAAACTGGGATGGCAATCCGAAATTCTGGAGTGTTGTTGATGGCTGCATTACCGGACAGACAACAAAAGAGAATCCGACCAAAGGGAACACGTTCATTATCTATCGCGGTGAAGAATTTGGTAATTTCGAACTGAAGTTGCAATACAAAATTGTCAATGGAAATTCAGGAATACAGTACCGCAGTTTTGAAGTGGAAGGTTCCAAGTGGGTCGTGGGAGGATATCAAGCCGACTTTGAAGCAGGTACGCGATACTCCGGCATCAATTACGGCGAACGATTCCGCGGGATTCTGGCTGATCGCAGTCAGCGAACCGTGATCGGCAACAATCATAAACCACGCGTGATCGCCTCGCTGGGAGATTCCGATGCGATGCAGAAAAATATCAAATCAGAAGACTGGAACGATTATCACATTATTGCTCACGGCAATCACTTCATCCATAAGATCAACGGCACGATCACCTCGGAAGTGGAAGACGAAGATGCTGAAACGCGAAGATCGACCGGCATTCTGGCTTTACAATTACACGCAGGCCCAGCCATGACGGTGCAGTTCCGCAATATCCGCGTGAAAACATGCGAGAAATAAAAACGGCGTAGGGGACGCTGTGTATACCGCGTCTACGAGGAAGCAGTCCCTATTTGGCTAACCGTATCGAAAGTGGTCAATTTACAAGGATTACATGTAACGGATAGCCCAGCACGGCTGGTTTGTTCTGACCGCCACAACCAAAATGATATTTTCATAAGTTTGCGTACCGTTCGTAAACTCATCTCGTTAGTAATACAGACAAACCCGTTCAGGGTTGTCTGTGTTACGTAGCAACCAGAGGAATTTATTTTCAAGTAACGATTATTTAGATTCTCAACTTTTTCACTCACTGCCTCGGGTGCCTTAGGATCGCTCGAACAATTACTGTCTGATTTGCGGCTTGAGTGTATCGTTCCATTTTGGCAGAAGGTCAGAAAAATAAACTGTCTTGCGGAGATGGTTTTTCATTTTATCTGTCGCATAAAATTGAGCAACGCGATCAATACTGCTACCCCAGGCCCCAACTGAGGCGATTGTAGTGCCACATAGCGTCTTTGATTTTTCTCGCCAAGCGTTCCATAAAAATTCTGCATTTGCATATCAGTTGCCTGATTGAATCGCTTCTGTGTTGAGCGTACCATCCTTGGCCTCCTTGAAAAGTTTGCGCGAACATGAATTGCAATCAGCAGCATTCTGCTTCATAATACTCGTCAAAACGACAGTAATTTATCGAGCAATCCTAACCCGGATGAACCGGTACCAAAAAAGTAGGTTAGGCTTTCCAGCCTGACGAAAGTCGCCTCCATGAGATTTACTCTCTGGTTTACCAGTTAACGCTGTATTGTTAATGGAAAGACCAGTGCAATTCGTGTCAGGCTGGAAAGCCTAACCTACGATTCATCAAAAATATCCTGCCACTTTTGCACAGCATTTCATTGACAAGAGCCTAAACAAGGTGATATTTCAGACTGTCTCCAGTATAGCCGAAAGAAAGCAGGCCAGTTGACGATGATCAATCACGACAGAACCAAAGACCTCTCTCTCCGTCCCGGTATCAAATTACTATCGCTGGCTTTTGCCCCGGCGATGCTTGCTATTCTGATTGCATCTGCTACTTGTCAGGCAGAACCGAAACCGGAAGTTGTTGCAGATGCCAGCGATGGCTTGAACAACCCGTTCGGTATTACTTTTGATTCCGACAATAATGCTTACCTTGTCGAATATCTTGGCGGGCGAATTTTCATTCTCAAGCCGGGAGGCAAACCACAGCTTTTTGCAGGCAAAGCAGAAAAGGGATTCGCTGGTGATGGCGGCGATGCGAACAAGGCGTTGTTTAATGGCATGCACAACGCGGTTTGCACTTCGACTAATCAGCTTTATATTTCCGATACCCGCAGCAATCGAATACGAAAAATCGATCTTGGTACCGGTCTAATCAGTACAATTGCGGGCAACGGAGAACCTGGTTTCAGCGGCGATTGTGGCCCCGGCAACCTGGCGACATTAAACGATCCGATTTCGATTGCATGGAACCAGAAATCGAATCAGCTTCTGATAGCCGACATTCGCAATCGGCGTATCCGTGCGATTGATTTGAAGAGCGGCATTATTAAAACATTGGCAGGCACAGGTGAAAAAGGGGTTCCCGAGGAAGGAGCGATTGCAACGCAAAGTCCGCTTTATGATCCACGTGCCTGCGATGTCGATTCCAAGGGGAATCTTTATATCCTCGAACGCAGCGGTCACGCTTTACGAGTTGTTGGAACAGATGGCACAATCAGAACAGTTGCAGGAACAGGCAAAAAGGGATCATCAGACGGCCCCGCGTTACAAGCCGGATTGAACGGACCGAAACATCTTTGCTTTGACGATAAAGATCGCGTCATCATCGCCGATGCAGAGAATCATCTGATCCGAATTTACGATCCAAAAAAACAATCACTCACAACTTTATTGGGGCATCAAACAAAACTGAACCGACCGCACGGAGTCACTTTTCACGAAGGCTGGCTGTACATTGCAGATAGCTGGAACAACCGTGTTCTGCGAATCAAACTCTGAGCAATTCAGCGAAAGATGAACAATGCGAATTCTCATTTATAGCCTGTTATTACTACTGATGACCACGACTATTGAAGTTTGTGCAGGGAAATATAACCCGACAAAAAGTCCAGGCGATCAAGTCCCCGGTTTCAAAGAGTTACCCGGCGTTGATGGCAAGAAACATTCATTTACAGATTATCAAAAAGCAAAAGTGAAGCTGATTGTTTTCACTTGCAACAGTTGCCCGTACGCTGTCGATTACGAAGACCGCCTGAATAATTTCTATGATCGATATTGCAAAGAGGGAAAAGTCGCGCTGATTGCCATTAACAGCAACCACACCCCGGCTGATTCGCTGGAGAAAATGAAACAGCGTGCCAAAGAGAAAAAGTTCCGTTTTGCGTATCTGTTCGATCAATCACAACAACTTGCTCGCCAATACGGCGCGTTGCGCACGCCGGAATATTATGTTCTCGATTCCAAAAATCGAATCGTTTACATGGGTACTTTCGATGACAATACAAAAGCTAATCAAGTGAAGCAAAAGTATGTCGAACAAGCGGTCCGGGCATTACTCGAAGGAAAAGAAGTCGGCATCCAGGAAACCCCACCAATCGGCTGCCTGATCCGCTTCAAGCGTTCTCGAAAAAGATAAGAAAAACAGGGAACGCTATACACACCAAATGCGACTTACAATTCATGGAGAATGTTGCCATTGTAGCATTCTCAACTCAGTGACGTAGGTCAGGCTGTGCCTGACATTGGTTACGGGGTTCATGTTTGAACTATTTTGGGTGGTGCGAATACGTCAATAATTCTGAAAAATTGATCGACAAATCACGAGTAACAATTTTGTCAGGAATAACCTGCCTACGGTACGATGACGGTTTTCAGTAAAGACTTTCGATCACCTGACAACAATCTGTTCTCTGTTGTGTTTTGCATTTATTTAAGGCTGACTTCAAAACTCGTCGAACGTGTTGTAAATCTTTGAGGCGTTTTTCGACATCAACAAGTCGATCTTCGATTAATCCCTGAACGTTTCCACAAATTGATGCTTCACCAGAATCATCAGACAAGAGTGCTCTTATGTCTTCGAGAGTAAAGCCAATTGACTGAGCCGCCTTGATGAATTTGAGTTTTTGTAACGACTCGTCACCGTAGAGTCGATAGTTTCCTGCACTGCGGTCTTCCGGCTGAATCAGACCGATTCGTTCGTAATATCGAATGGTCGTAGTGGGGATCTCGGCTGCTTTTGCGAGTTGGCTGATCGTCAATTGCTTACTCATACACTCTCTTTCCTGCTATTTCCTGCCCAATTAACAGTCAATATCTACTCTCTTCGAAAAAAACAGGGGATCAGACTTGACATTATACTATGGTGCAACGTCGATAATAAGTAAAGAGTGATGATTTTGCAATGACATTTATTCACAGAAATTGAAAAGGAATATTTTAAGATGGCATCTGAATCAACAACACAAATTCGAATCGAGTGTCCCTCGTGCAGCAAGAAAGCAAAACGGGTGAGTGCAGTCACTTTAGCAGCTTTGCTTCACGAGGAGTCTGCTCAACAGTTCCAAACAGATGGAAACGCCTGTTGCGACTCAAACGAAGAAGGCTGCACACCAATCACAGGCGATACCGGCTGGCGGTTTTGTGATTCACAGGATTGCGATGTGGTCTATTTCTCTGAGGTCGGCGACACGGTCTTCAATAAATCGCAATTGAAAGTTGCAGTGGGTGTGAAAGAAACAACTGGTGAGCGTCCTCTTTGTTATTGCTTTGGGCATTCGGTTGCCAGCATTAAAGAGGAACTGAAAACAAAAGGGCATTGCGATGCCTCGCAAGACATTCGTGCCAAGATGAAAAATCCCGGCTGTCGATGTGAAACCGAAAACCCTTCCGGCTCGTGCTGTTTGGGAAGTGTGACCAAAGGAATTAAGATCGCGAAAGAGGAACTTGAAATGGAAGATACAGATATTCAAACTCCAGTCATTCCGGCAGGCAATAAGGGAGAGAATATCGCTAAGGTTGGAACAATTGTTTCAGCCATTATGGCGTCGAGTTGCTGCTGGTTGCCATTGTTGTTATTGGCAGTGGGAGTCTCTGGTGCTGGGATTGCATCAACACTGGAAGCGTATCGCCCATTATTCATGGTGGTTACATTTAGTTTTCTTGGCGCAGCATTCTATTACACTTATCGCCCTAAAAAAGCGGCTGCCGATGGTGGTGGTGGTGGGCATGCTTGTTGTGCGACAGAACCAGCAGATGGAGAAAGTTGTTGTGTTCCGGCGGCTCAAGGCAAATTCAACATGATGTCTTTCAATAAAGTGATGTTGTGGGGCGTGACAGCAATGGCAGTCGTTTTCCTGATGTTTCCAAGTTATGTCGGGGCAATTATCGGTGGTAACGGAAAGGCTGTCACCGAAAACATGAACCAGGCAGTCTTCAAAATTGAAGGGATGACTTGCGAAGGCTGCTCAGCAACAGTCGCAACAGCAATTCAGTCAGTCTCAAAAGTGCAAGCGGTTGAAGTCAGTTATGATAAAGGGGAAGCAGTTGTTGGGACAGAGATTTGTTGCCCCGTTCCCAAAGAAGAAATTCTGGCAGCACTCTCGAAAGCGGGTTATCCAGGAACATTTATTGAATCGGGAAAGACAACTTCTTCTGCCTCCGCTGGTTCTGAAAAAGATTATCGTAAGCTGACAAATCCAGACAACTCAAATGATGCCGCCATCCCGCCAAAGCCACTCAGCAGTGTGAAGGTTGATTTCAAATCGGGTACCGCAACAGTGAAACATCCTTCAAGTAGTAAACTTCCTACGGAGAAAGTATTAACAGCCGTTAAAAAAGCAGGATTCAAAGGGAGTGTTATCCCAGAGAAGACTGCTGAATCAAAAAGCGACAGTAAGAAATAACAGAATGCCTGTTTGTAGAAATGGTTTCCCTTCTTTCAGATATTTAGTCATTCAAAATGAAAAAGAATTTAAGATGTTAAACAAGAGCGAAGTAGGGTCTGCTGTGCAGACCGAATCAGGCGTAATCTCTTCGCGATCATGGCAATATACGGAACACTGCAATTGGTCTGCACAGCAGACCCTACTTCGCTACCCGCTACCCGCTACCCGCTTCCTAACGCCTAACGCCTAATCCCTAACGCCTATTATCAATGTACCAATCGTTGGAAGAATTCTTGCTTGGGAACACATTCCAATAAGTCATCGATGCGGTTTTCATTCAACCCTTGCGCTAAAATGGTAAATGTTTCGCGAGCCGCTTCCAGAGTCTGGCTGATTTCAGATTCTCCTTGAGAGGCATTCAGATAAAACGAGGTATAACCGTGGCAGCCCCGCTTCGCCATTTCCTGGATGTAAAGCGTGTTCAATTTAGTTTTTGTTTCGGCGTCATCAATCTGGAATTCAAGATAAGGATGAATCGAGACTCCTTTGCAGACCGCTGGCAAGCCGACTTCGTTTGCGATATTGGTTAATCCGATTTTCAGTTGTTCGCCAATGTTCTGGATAATTGCAGGAACGTTGCGTCTTTTCACTTCTCGCAGCGTTGTTAACGCAGCCGTTAAGCCAATCGTTTCGCCCCAGTAGGTACTTGAAATAAACATTTGGGCTGCGGGGGACATCACCTCCTGCTTGCCTGCAACAACTCCCATCGCATAGCCATTGGAAATCGATTTGGCGAAGACCGACATATCAGGCACTACGCCGACGACCGATTGAATGCCATCGGTTGCCAGGCGAAACCCGGTGGTGACTTCATCAAAAATGAGAATCACATTATGTTCGCGAGCCAGCTTCTGCACGCCAGTTAAATAACCAGTTGGCGGCAGTTCTGATCGGAAAGGTTCCATAATAATTGCAGCGACTTCGCCACGATTTCGGTCTAGTAACTCTCCCAGAACATTCAAATCGTTATAAGGAAAAGGGATCGCGGTTCCTTCCAGGGAACGTGGCACACCAATCGGTTCGATACCCGAAAACAGATGCTCGTCCAAGCCAGGTTCTGCTGTAAGATTTGAGGCCATGTACCAGTCGTGCCAGCCGTGGTATCCGCAGAATAGAATTTTATCCCGCCCGGTGGTTCCACGAGCAATGCGAACTGCAACGGCGCATGCTTCGCCGCCACTTCTTGTGTAACGAACCATTTCTGCACACGCAATGGTTGCGACCAATTCTTCAGCCAGTTCAAGTTCCAATTCATGCGTGATCGAAAAATTGGTTCCTTTGTCGATTTGTGCTTTGACGGCTTCATCAACAACCGGATCGGCATACCCCAGCAGAATTGCACCGATACCGGAAACCCAATCGATATATTCATTCCCATCCACATCCCAGATTCTGGCTCCCTTGCCGCGCGTGGCAAAGATTGGCGAGACTCCAAAGGCAAACCGTGTCGGTCGGCGGCTAACCAATTGCGTCCCACCCGGAATCAATTCCAAAGCACGTTGATACATCGCCCACGACTTAGTGATCCGAGGATTTACTGGATTCTGTGCGGTACTCATTGATGATTCTTTCTCAACTAAAACAACCCGAATTCATCTGCGGTACTTGAACCGTTTCAGAAGATAGGAGAGTATACAAACAGCTTCATGCTGAAAACTCTCAAGACAATGAAATGAGATGATTTTGCTAAACGTACTCAAACTCTAAAAGGGAAGGAACTGCGATATGAGAAACATCGTCATTGTTACTTTGATCTGCCTGGCGACAAATTCTGTTCTGGCTGATGAGGCTGCAAAAATCGCAGTTCTGGAAAATCGAGTCCAACAACTCGAAAAACGACTGGCAGCATTGGAAACTTCGACGGCTCCCTTGCTCGAAAAAGTGGCTGCAGAAAAACGTGTGAATCAGCAACGCTTAAAAGCCAGAGAGCGGATGCGAAAGGATTCCAAAATTTACACGAAAGAACAACGGCAGGAAATTGAAAAGCTTTATCAGGTGGCGAATCGAAAATGGCGAACTGATGAAGGAAAGGAGAGTCTCGAAAAACTGATTAAGAATTTCGATAAAGCAAATCGCACTGGTTGCGCATTGCTTTATCTGGGACAGATGAGCCAGGGATTGCAAAGAGAGAATTACCTTCAGCGGGCGATTGCAGATTTCAGTGATTGCTACTACGGCGACGGAGTTCAGGTTGGTCCGTATGCCCGATTCTACCTGGCTTATCACTACAAGGAAAAAAAGAAGGAGAAACAGGCTGCGGATTTATTTAAGGAAATTGCGACCAAATATCCGGATGCCATTGATCACAAAGGGAAGCTTTTATCGGAAATCATCAAGCGGTAGCAGCTTCTGAGGCAAGTTCTTTAGCCGGCAAATCCAGATGAACCTTACTTTACTTCTTTGCTGCGGTGAGCCAGCGGTCGAGTTGGTTGGCGAAAGTTTGTCGGTCTTTATCACCGAAGTTGGTGGGGCCGCCCGTGATTTCGCCACCGCCCCGTAATTCATCCAGCAGGTTTCGCATTGCGAGTCGTTCGCCAATGTTCGCTTCGGTATAAAGTTCGCCTCTTGGATTAAGTCCTTCTCCTCCCTTGGCAACTACATTGGCAGCCAGCGGAATATCAGCCGTAATGACAAGATCACCCGGTTCGAGCAGTTCGACAATTTTATGATCAGCCACATCTGCTCCGGCGGGGACCAGTAAGCTGTTTATGTATTCGTTGCCGGGGGTGCGCATCGGCTGGTTCGCGACCAGCGTTACTTTCGTCTTGGTCCGCCTGGCTGTACGAAAAAGTAATTCCTTAATTTCGCCCGGGCAGGCATCCGCATCAACCCAAATTTGCATCTGTTTGTCCTGTGGGATAGGCGTTAGGTAGTAGGTATTAGGCGTTAGGAAAGAGGGAATCTGAGGCTAGATTGATTTCCCGGTCTGGTCTGGACTCATCATTCCTCACGGCGTTCAATTGACAGAAGCTTCCAAGTATTCAACAATCGACGCTTTATCATACTTGTGTTGACAGACGCCGAGTGTCTGTGCTCCTTTTTTCTGTTAACAGGCATTCGCATATTATGAATGAACAGTCCTCTTCGCAACAGAGTTCTTCTGCATCACCACGCATCATCGCGGTGATGCCTGCTTACAATGCGGCTGCAACACTGGAAAAAACACTTGCAGATATTCCGGAAGGAACGGTTCAGGAAGTGATTCTTGTCGATGATTGCAGTACCGATAACACCGTCGAATTGGCTCGTTCGTTAGGATTGACGGTGATCGAGCATGAAAATAATCGCGGTTATGGCGGGAACCAGAAAACGTGTTACGCCGAGGCGTTATCTCGCGAAGCAGACGTGATTGTGATGATCCATCCCGATTATCAATACGATTCTCGTGTGATCCCGCTGGCTGCTCAGATTATTCATCTCGGAATTTGCGATTGCGTTCTCGGCTCACGCATTCGCAGTCGGGCCGAAACGCTCGCGGGGGGCATGCCGCGTTACAAATACATTGCCAATCGCTTATTGACAACATTCGAAAACATCGCCATGGGGCAAAACCTGGGTGACTATCACAGCGGTTTCAGAGCCTACAGCCGCAAGGTGCTGGAAACGATCCCGTATGAACGAAACTCAGAAGATTTCGTTTTCGATTCCCAGTTTCTCGTCCAGGTCGTCCATTTCAATTTCAAACTGGGCGACATCCCCGTTCCCGTGCGTTATTTCGATGAAGCCTCCAGTATCAATCTGTCCAGAAGTATTAAGTATGGATTACAAACGCTCACCGCGGTGTTCAATTACTGGACCGCCAAACTCGGCATCTACACGCCGCATTACCTAAAGGCACCGAAGCAGAATAATGAATGAACGTTGTGGATCGAATCTGCCTGTTTCTTTTGATACACTCAAACATTAAACGGAGGGTAGACATTCTTGTCTGCCTTAAACGGAGCATGCTCAAACGAGACAGGCAGTCCGTAGGGTCCGCTACGCCAAAGTTGAATCGTGACAATAGCCGTACATATTACCAATAACATAACGTGAAAAAAAGAAGATGTCCGAGACCACTGAACAATTAACTTCTGCAACGGAAACAACTCCGCCCAAAATGGGGCTGCCGATTCCGAATTCAAAACTGGCGATGTGGCTGTTTCTCGGAACAGAAATCATGTTTTTTACCGGGCTGATCGGTTCCTACATTGTGTACCGTTTCGGTTCGCCCGGCTGGCCGACTAATCATGAAATTACGCATATCAATATTGTTGCAGGGGGCATCAACACGTTTGTGCTGATCTGCTCCAGCTATCTGGTCGTGATGGCTCACGATGCGATGACGAAATCGAAAATTGGTCGGGCACAACTTTGCATGCTCGGGACGATGCTGCTGGCGTGTCTGTTTTTGGGGATTAAATCGATCGAGTATAAAGGGAAATTCGATCACGATATCATCCCCGGTCATATCGCAGAAAATGATCAACAGGCGATGGACAAAGCAGTCCGCGAACTGGAAGCCGTTTCTGTAAACTGGGCCAACAAATTGATTCCCGGTGAAGAATCGACCCCGCAAAAAGAAAAACAGATTCAACAAAAAATTAACGAAGCGGGAGACTCCCCCGCAGCTAATTTGCTTGCGTTTCGCGATTTCAATCAATCGCTGGCTCTTATTCGAGATCGTGTTTCCGCTCAGACGGTTGAGCTTGGCTTGCACGAACAGCACGCGGAAGAAACGACTCACGAACATTTTTCCAACACCGAAGCCGCCTTGAACGCAGGCGGTGTTGTCGGAGTATTGGAATACCTCAGAAGTGACAAACGATTTACCGCACACATGCAAAGCGTGCATCATCCGCAACCAATTAAATTCGGGAATTTATTTGCCTCCCTGTACTTTTTCTTAACAGGCATCCACGCACTGCATGTTGTTATCGGGATGATTCTTTTTATGACCGTATTGGTCTGGGGGACTTCGTTAACAACGGCTGCAACAACTTACATCGAAAACATCGGCTTGTATTGGCACTTTGTCGATCTGGTTTGGATTTTCCTGTTCCCGTTAATTTATATTGTGTAACTTCTCCTAACCCGGCGTAGCCGGAACCAAATAAGTTTTACCCAGGGAACAACGAAAGAAACGAAAAACACGAAAGAAGAGACAAACATTCGTTTAGGGGCATTCGAAGGCGACTGCGTCAACAGGCTTGCTTGATGGGAAGGTGGCGAACCGCGAATAAATCTGTTCTTTTTTCCTTTTCTTTGCGTCGTCGCGTCTTTGCGTGAAACTTTTTTTCTAAAATCATTCTCTTCTTTTTATTTTTCCTCAGCTGGTAGGGTGCGTTGCAACGCACACTACGTTGTCCATATTTTTGCAAGGTAAGAAACGTGTCTGCAACAATGATTGATGGCAAAGCGATTGCGAAGCAATTGCGAGAGGAAACCGGTAAACAGGTCGCAACGTTCATCGAACAGACCGGCGTCACGCCGCATCTGGTGGTGGTTCTTGTCGGGGAAGATGCTGCTTCGCAGGTGTATGTTCGCAACAAGGAAAAAGCATGCCTGGCTGCGGGGATGAAAAGTACGATACATCGCCTCAGTGCAGAAACTTCACAGGTGGAACTGCTGGAATTGATTGATCAGCTCAACAGAGATCAACAAACGCATGGAATTCTCGTACAACTTCCGCTGCCTGGTCAAATTGAAGAGCAGGCGGTGCTGGATGCGATCTCGCCGTTGAAAGATGTCGATGCGTTCCACCCGGAAAATGTCGGGTTGCTCGCGCAGGGGCGTGCAAGATTTCTTCCCTGCACTCCGGCGGGATGTTTACAGTTGATTCAACATGTCTGTCCGGAAACTTCAGGCAAACATGCAGTCATTCTGGGACGAAGTGAAATCGTCGGCAAACCGATGGGACTGCTTCTGATTCAGCGGGGAGTCGATGCAACGGTAACCACGTGCCATTCCCGCACAAAAAATCTGGCAGGAATAACGTCTCAGGCAGACATTCTGATTGCAGCAATCGGTAAAGCAAATTTTGTGACCGCAGAGATGGTCAAGCCGGGCGCGATCGTGATTGATGTCGGCATCAACCGTGTCGATGGAAAATTGGTGGGGGACGTCGATTTCCAAGCCGTTTCTGAAATCGCCAGTGCAATCACTCCGGTTCCCGGTGGCGTCGGTCCGATGACAATTGCTAATCTGTTAAAGAATGCTCTCTCGGCTGCTCGAATACAAGTGGACTCACAAAGCTGAATAACGGGCTAATTGGATTGATGCGGTTCAAACCCGCGTGCCCATTCTGGCAAATCGGATGAAGACTCTTTCTTCTGAGGAGCCTGTCGTTGTTGCTTGGCAATAAAAGGGGGAGCATCGGATTGTAACGGAGCAGGTCTCTGTTTTTTGATCGGGGTTATCTGCGGTGGTTGCGACGAAAACGCATGCGAGGAAAACGGGAGGGCATCACTTTGATGATGGTGTCCGTGGTCGTGATTATGATGACCATCTTGCTGCATTTTAGTCGGCACGAATGGCGGTGCAGATTCGACATGTGCTGTTTGAATCACTTGATCTTTCACCCAGGCTCCGGTTTGCGGGTCGCGTTCGTAATTGGTGATCGCTTTTGGTTTATCGCGTAGTTTTCTATTTGCAAGCGCTGCAGGAGATCCCAAAATTTGTTCGCTACCGATTTCACGAACAGCATATCCAGCCAATTGCGGAACGGCCCAAAGTTTTGAGGGAAGCTGAGGAGGATTAATCTCGACACTTCTTAATTCAATGCGAACCGACTGGTCCTGCTCGGGTAACTTTAAGCGAATGCTGTAAGGCAGGCGTGCTTTTGTATTGGGAAACTGTTTGTAATCGTTCAACTCTGCACTGGCAATCAGGCGGTGCTGGGCATCGAAAAGTTCATGTTCGCGTATTTCCCCTTTTCGCAGGTCAATCGTTAAACTTTTACGAACTTCCGTTCCTTGCTCGTTCGTGTGATGGCTGATCAGTTTAACGATGTAAGGATTATCAGGATCGCGAACCAAACTGGCAGAGCTGGCATCGATTGTGGAAACGTTAAGGACTTCCATTAACCAATCCGGCTGAAACGGGATCGGCATCTGATTTTGAAGCTGCTCCAACTCTTCATGCTTGACAGTCAAGATCTCTTTCGGTTCCATACGCCGCATAAAAAACCAGAGACGTTCCGGGCTTGAACCAATATTGAATTCACTTTGACCAGAAAGTCCCATCGAAACATTAAACCGCAATTTTTTCGGTTGCTCGACCGCGATCATCGCTTTGAGAGGAACAGGAGGCATTCCAGAAACATGCACGCTGGCGGTGGTGGACTGCCAGGAGTGAATCGGTTCGATATGCTGATTCACATAAGCAACAATTTCTTCTTTAGTGGCATCAGCAGGTATTTTCGCACTGCGATGTATAAACGATGGTAAACGTGGACGAAACCCTGCAGAAGGCATCTGACACCCCGGGCTTGCCAGCAGGCAAACCAACAGCAACCAGCAGCAAGAAAATTTTCCTGCCCATTCAGTCGGTTTTGTTTCGGTGATATCCTTCTCCCCTGCCATCAGCTCACTTCCATGTAGCTTTTGTCAAATTTACAATTACGCGGCTTGACTGTGTAATTCCTGCCCCAGTGCTTCAATTTCGGCCTGCATTTGTGCGATCTCAAATTCTAAAAGTTGCTCTTCTGTTATTTCAAACGTTCCTTCGCCTTGTGCTCCGAGAAGCACCATGATGTTTCCGTCTGGTTTCTCCTGCGTTTCGTCAAGAATGAGTCGTTTTTTACGAATCAATAACAACGCCAAAACGTAACGCAGTTTTTGTTGATGCTCGTTGGCTTCTTCCACAAATTGTGCAAAAATATCGAACAGGTTATCCAAATCCATAAAGGATGACATTTTCAATTCCGGCTGGGCCACCTCAGTTCGCCACACGCCGATGGCACCTTCAGGAACGCCCGACCAACCTTCAGGCGAATAATCTAAACGCTCGTATCGCCCATTTTTCTCTATTAGCACCGAATAACAAAGAGTCCCAGGTTCAAGAGGTTGCCCGGTAGCTGTGCATATTTTCGATAGTGGTTTGAGTGAATAATCCATTTTGAATCAGTTCTCGGCCCGGAGATATAAGGAAGAAATGGAGCGCAGCAGAATGTAAGCGATTTCACCAGATCACAGCAAGATTGATTTTTTGATGAGACCAACCGGAGAAGCGAGTCGCCGCATGTGGTCGGATGAACCGTACGTGGCAACATTTTGGCACTTCACAAATGAGTGGAGAATCAGGCTTTTCTTTGTTACCTTGTGCTGATTGCTAGTGCGAACCCTCGTGAACTATTTCTGTCAGTATTCCATACGGTCTACCTTTCATTCGGTCAACGCAAGCAAAATAGACAGCAATAAGTGTCAATCGTTTTTTATTAAGAGATAAGTATTGTCGATGAAAATTCACATGAATGGGAAGCTGGTTCCCAAAGAACAAGCCGTCGTTTCTGTTTTCGATCATGGATTACTTTACGGCGATGGCGTTTTTGAGGGAATTCGCGTTTACTGCGGAAAAGTTTTTCTGCTTGATCAGCATATTAAACGCCTGTATGAAGGCGCCCGGGCGATTCGGTTGGCAATTCCTGTCTCCGAACAGGAACTGACAACCGCGGTCGAAGAAACTGTCGCAGCGAATGGCTTGCAAGATGGTTACGTTCGCTTGGTGATCACTCGTGGCGCAGGCTCGCTGGGGCTGGATATTCAGCAAACCAGCAACCCACAGGTCATCATCATTGCAGATACGATCAGCCTCTATCCCCCGGAATTGTACGAGCAAGGCTTGAAGCTGATAACGGCAAGCACAATCCGCAATCATCCGCAAGCACTCAGTCCACAAGTGAAATCGCTTAATTATTTGAACAACATCCTGGCAAAAATTGAGGGGACTGATGCTGACTGTCTCGAAGCGTTGATGATGAATCACAAAGGTGAAGTGGCAGAATGCACCGGGGATAACATCTTCATCGTAAAAAACGGCATCCTGAAAACACCTTCGACAGATGCGGGGATTCTGGAAGGGATTACTCGAAATGCCGTCATCCAGTTAGCACAGCAAGCCGGGCTGGACATAAAAGAAGTAACGCTTACCAGGAACGACATTTATGTTGCTGATGAATGTTTTTTGACAGGCTCCGCAGCAGAAGTGATTGCAGCAGTCAGTTTAGATGGCAGGCAAATCGGCGATGGAAAACCGGGACCCATTACCAAAAATCTCAAAAAGAGATTCGAAATGCTGACGCGGGGCGAATTGTAGGCCAGACGTTACGGCTTAGAGAAATCGACCGTAACAAAACAAGAAAAAAAAGAAAGGCGTGGTCAGCTACACCGCTAACCACGCCTCGTGTCCACCATCGAAGTTAGTGCGGGCCAGCTCTCACTTCGCGGTAATTTATCATAGAGCAATAACCATGCCAATAAACACAAGACGGATGTAAAATACCCGTAACCTGTTTGCAGTAATTAACTTACGTATCTTGAATTAAAAAAGACTTTTCACCAAAAACTGTAATGTGTAGCAAAATGCTACGTTTTGAGTGTATCGTTTTGCATCTGTGCGATATTAATACATGTAGCCTGACGGCAATTATCCCTAACCTCTCGAGATGGTCTTTCCCTCATGAAACCAATCACTGTTCCTGACTTCCTGGCAGCCAAGCGGTCCCAGAAGAAAATATCGATGCTGACCGCTTACGATTATACCTGGGCGGAAATTGTCGATGCGGCTTCGATTGATGCCATTCTTGTGGGGGACACATTGGGAATGGTGGTGCAGGGGCATAATACGACGTTGCCTGTTACTTTGGACGAGATGATCTATCACGGCAAAATGGTCGCGCGGGCAACGAAACGGGCGCTCGTTGTTGTTGATCTCCCTTTTTTGAGTTATCAGGTCAGTCCGCAACAGGCGATCGAAAATGCAGGGCGAATTCTGAAGGAAACCGGAGCCAGTGCCGTGAAGCTGGAAGGTGGAGTTTCGCAAGCGAAAACAATCGCTGCGCTAACTGCTGCGGATATCCCGGTGATGGCTCACGTCGGTTTCAAGCCCCAGTCTGTGCGAGCCACCGGAGCCATGGGAAAAATACAGCGGGACGAAGTTCTTTTACTGGAGGATGCGATAGCCGCTGAGCAGTCTGGTGCTTTTGCGATTGTTTTGGAAATGATCTCCCGACCAATCGCTGCGAAAATTACTGAAACACTTTCGATCCCAACCATCGGCATCGGTTCTGGGCCAGAGTGTGACGGGCAGGTACTCGTGATCAACGATATGCTCGGGCTGACTGACGGGTTCTCGCCGAAGTTCCTCAAGCATTATGCCCAGTTAAGAAAAATCGCAACAGAAGCGATTGAAGCCTACGGGGCAGAAGTAAAATCAGGAACCTATCCCGGCGACGAACATAGCCATTGTTAGATCCCTTATTGGGTCCAAGTTGTACTCTTTGAGTCAATTTTTTGGATTTGGTATCAAAACAAGACGTCCTGTTGAGGATTTCATCAAGACTGGGTCGCAGGAGACGCTTGGCAGCGGCTGAGCCATAACGCGTTTCGTATTCCCGTTTGGTCACAACATGCCGGGTTGAGTCATCTTGTCTCTAATGAATAGGTTCTTATGAACACTGCCTGTTCGGTAGAGAGCCTTCTGGAACTGATTTTTCGCATGAGTTTCCGTTAAACTCCAACGATACATTCACTTTTTGCGTACAAACTGCATACAATACAAAGGTATCAAATCTCAGGCCAAGGCCTGTTTAGCGGTTTCTTCATCAATTCATCGAGTAAAGGTTTTTTCATGTTACGGTCTGTTCAATTTCCCCTGTTAATATTACTGGCAGCTTCATTAACGGGATGTGGTGAAACCAAAACGACTAGCAAAGCTGTTGCCGTGTTGAATATGGAAACCGTGGCTATGATGACGGGAGCAGACCTGAGCATGCAAAAGGCGGTTCAGGAACGTAATAAACAGTTAAATGAAGGGCTTTCTGCGTATCAGGCAAAAATTGAAGCCGCCTGGAAAGAGAAACAGAAAGAGTTTGGCGATAAACCAAACGAAGAACAAACGAGGAAATTAAGTCGTATTTTTCAGGAACTTAAAAGCCAGTCGATGCAGGCAGAGGAAAAATCGCGACAAAATCTGATCCGTTTTCAGCAGGAACTGGCCAACAAATTTCGAGAGTTAGTCAGCCCCATTTCACTCGAAATTGCCAAAGAACATGGCTATTCCATCGTCATCATCGAAAACCCCAGCTTGATCGCCTTCGATACCGCAATCAATATCACGGATCTTGTTGTGGAACGAATGAAAGAAACGAAGGGAGATACCAGTGGTCTGCCAACGGTTGGAGGAACTTCGAAGTCTCCAGGGACAGAATCAAAACTTCCCGAATTGAAACAGCCAAACCTGGCTCCTTTAGCGCCAGCGCAACCAAAAACAAAATTGAAACTCCCGAAGATTAAAACGGAAGAGAACAAAACGGAAACTCCCAAAGAAACTCCCGCTAAAACCGAAAAAAAGAAACCAGAAGTTAAGGCGACAGAAAAACCATCGGAAAAACCAAATACAGAATCTAAACCAAAGGCAGAAGCAAAGCCAGTGACGGAAAAACCAACCGAAGAAAAATCGAGTTCTGAAAAACCGGCCAAGCCTCCAGAAAAAAAATAGAAATTGCGTTCAAACAGACAAGCCGGCGAGAATCTCCTCGGCTTGTCTGAGTAATTATTATTGTAAATATGACACAGGGACTCCCCGAAATTAGCGACTTGGAAATATCTTTGCCACAATCAGGCTCCAGCGATATAACTCCCACTCCTACCGGTTCTGCAATATCACTTCCTTCCACCCATGCAGAACCACAACTTTCACTTTCCATTCGTATTTCCTCAGGCGCGTTGTGTCTATTTTTGATTGCCGGTTTTCTACTGGCAGCAAATCTGAGTCCTTCATCTCGCGGCTACGGAACCCATCAACAATTAGGTTTACCTCCGTGCTCGATTCAAGTTCTGTTCGGAATTCCCTGCCCAAGTTGCGGGATGACAACCAGCTTTTGCTGGTTTGTTCGCGGAGAGATTCTCAAATCTGCCCAGGCGAACCTTGCCGGTCTGTATCTGGCAACCATTTGCGTTCTGCTCATTCCCTGGACAGCGGCAATCTGCCTGTGGAATCGCGTCATCTGGATAAAGAACCCCTTGTATTGGGGTGTCGTTTTAAGCTGCCTTTACTTTTTGATTGCCGTTGTTCAGTGGGGCGTTCGTTATTTTTTCGCAGCTTATTAACGATCTCTCTTTTCGCCTGTTTACTAATGACACAGCCGGGCTGTTCGCTGATGGTGATGGCGAGCAAGGTTCTGATGGGAGACCCCAAAGTTCCTTCTCTGTTTGGTCAACGTACCGGTATCGATTTTATTGAAGATGAAAAAACGGTTCTGATTGTCAGCACCACGCCCGAATTTCTTCGCTTGGAAAACTCGGCTGTTGATCGTGATATCACCGAAGGTGTTTATCGGCGATTCCGTCGTAAAGAAATCAGATGTATCAGCCCCAGCAAAGTTGATGGCTGGCTCGGACGCGTTGGTGGTCTCTGGGAAGATCCTTCAGAAATTGCACAAGAATTCGAAGCCGATTATATTATCCATTTCGATCTCGATTCGATCTCGTACAAAGAAGAAAACAGCATCGGTTTCTACCGAGGCAAAGCCCACGGGCAGGTTAAAGTTTATGCCGTGCGTGAAGTGGGCGGGCAGCGAGGAGCGTTCCTGGTTTTCGAACATGAATACACGTCGGCTTACCCGAATCATTATCCGATTTCTTCAGATAACATGTCTCAACGAGCCTTTGCAGAGAAATTCACCAAACGGATCTCTAACGAACTGGCTCGATTATTTTACGACTATCGCTCAGCAGAGGCTGTCGATTAATAAAACCAGAAAAGCCGGAAAATCTATTTCCAGCTTGAATGATTCGGCTCTTATGAATGAAATGTTGCGTAAAAGTGACAGGATTTTTTTAGCCACAGAGGACACAGAGGATTGCATTGAAAGATTCTGAGGTAATCCAACACCACTTTTTTAGGTATTGATTATTTTTTAGTCATTTCAATGATTAGTTTTTTCTCTGTGACCTCTGTGGCTCAAACCTATTTGGTTCCGGCTATGCCGGGTTAGACACGGACAAAAACGTCCGTACTCCTTCAACGAATAATTCCTTTACAGGAAACGATACAATGTATTTTGGAAAAGCGACTCGGCTCTCGGTTCGATTCGCAGCCTTTATTATGATGATGGCACTTTGCATCACCATGACGGGCTGCAATTACGCGATCCTGCTGGGGTACCTGATCGGTGGACCGCCAAGTATCGAACCAGATTTCGATGTGATGACTAATGAATCGATGTCCGACAAAGAGGTTTCTGTTTGTGTTGTTGCGTTCGCACCGACAGAATTAAAATGGGACTTCCCCAAAATCGATCACGAACTTTCCAAGTACGTCGCCTACCGATTGGTTGAAAACGAAATTAAGGTGGTCAATCCCGATCAGGTGAAAGCCTGGCTCAATGCAAATCCCGATTGGGACAAAGCCGAAGAAATCGGAAAAGCTCTCGATTGCAACTACGTCATTTACATCGACATGAACGACTTCCATCTGTACGAAGAGAACAGCACAACCCTTTATCGTGGTCGCTCGGAGTGTTACATTTCCGTGTTTGAAATGGACGAAGATGGTTTCGGCGATAAAATTTACAGCAAAGAAGTCAATTCAAAATATCCGATTCGCGCCCCACGCTCGACATCAGAAATGTCACTCGACACCTTCAAGCGGGAATACCTCTCTCGGCTCAGTAAGGAAATCGGCTGGCTGTTTTACGAACGCTACAACGGCGACAACATTCCCGATGCGATTTGATTATGACCACGAAAAAGTAATCGCAGTGCGTCCAAAACCGGATAGCCCGCCCGCTTTTAGCGGTTGGGTTGCGTAGCAACAAGACGTTCGCGCCATGCGGGTTCCATCCTGATTGGAAGCACAAATGAAATGGGACGCACATGGCACGTCCATCTTGTCCCTGGCGGTACCCAGCCACTAAAGTGGCCGGGCCACCCGCGACCAGTTTGACATGCCGATTTTTCCACAGCCACGCTGCCGGTAACGCTGCTTCTGCCTTCGTTGCCACCTGCAGCACCAAGTGTTCGATGACCGTTTCCTTCAACTTCAATCGGGCACGACAATAAGCGGCAGTGTCTGCCGCGCAGGGCTCCCTCCCAATCGCGATCAGCAAGACAGCAATCCGCGCCATAGCCGCCACG
>Ga0316208_1001257_pt1 | contig 24631 bp, 15 predicted proteins | sample 3monopyrite_MG_FD_204944 | JGI IMG/M metagenome (GOLD analysis project Ga0316208, IMG submission 204944) | Microbial mat bacterial communities from mineral coupon in-situ incubated in ocean water Damariscotta River, Maine, United States -... | ecosystem: Environmental > Aquatic > Marine >... | reverse complement strand
ATCGATTATCGGCGGCAGCGGCACCGGCGAAGACACGCTCATCGGGGATGCCAACAATAACTTCTTCAACGTCATTTCCGCCGGAGCTGGGAATGTCGACCTGGACGGCGACACCACTCCCGATGTCAGCTTCTCGGGCTTTGAAACACTGCAAGGTGCTGGTGGCAACGACACGTTTGCTCTCTCGAATGGAGCGACGATTGGCCGAATTGACGGTCAGGCCGGCAGCGATGCAATCGATCTGACGGCTTACACGACAGCACGCAACGTCACCCTGACCGGTTCGGCATCGAACGGTTTCACGGGAACTGAAGCTGCAGTTGGTACGTTCGCTGGCATTTCCACGATTGACCTCAACAGTGGTGTCAGTGGCAATACCCTGGCAGGGCTGAATAACGACTCAGTCTGGGAACTGGACGCCGCGCCAACTTACACCACGTCTTCACGAGTGCTGAACTTCACGGGTGCGGGAGCAATCACCGGTGGCAGTGGAAAGGACATCTTCAATGTCGGAACTGGCGGAGCCTCAGTTGATGTCAACGGTGGAGCTGGTGACGACGAACTCGTGCTTGCGGATCAACAGGTCCTGACCGGTAGCTTCGACGGTGGAGCCGGGGCCGACACGATCGACCTGTCCGCTTACACGACGTCGGCAACGTTTACCGTGACGGCCGCAGGCACCAGCGATGGCTTCATGCTCAATTCGACCGGGCTGCAAACTTCACTTGGGCAGCCGAACATTGCAGACAACGTTGACACTGTTATCGGCGGTTCGGCGGTTGATCAGATTGTTGGTCTGAATCAGCAGTCTGCCTGGTCGCTCAGCACCATCGATGACACGCTCGACCAGTACTTCACGCAGTTCACTGATTCCGGGACAGGGCAGGAGTTTGGACGAACGTTGTTTGCAACCGGAATTGAAACTCGCAATGGCGGCAACGATATCGACACCTTCACATTGCAGATGGACCGTTTGGTCGCGGGCGTGACTCACACGGTTAACGGGAACGGCGGAAACGATGTTTACCTGCTCGAGTTCAACGCAGGGACCTCATTCAATGCCACGTCAAACCTTGTGATTAACGGCGGTGATCCAGGGGCGGACATCAACAACCTCGATACCGTTCAAATCTTTGTCGACAAGGTCGGCGAAATCGCACGGTCGATCGGTGTGACCTACGACTCTGCTGCCAGCGGTGATGTCAGTGTGACCGGCCTGGGTGGTGCGTCCGCTCTGGATATTAACACGGTCGAAACGCTTGAAATTATCGGAGACTCAGCGAACAACGACGACGTCACGGTCACCACGACCTCAGGAGCCGATTCGGTGACTGTGGTACCTGCGGCCAACGGTGCTCAGGTCTTCCTTGGTGGAACGAGTGCTCTGCCAGGAGTTGCCGGTGGCTCAACGGGGCCGGATATCACGATCAGCGGTGTGACAAACACTGCCGGTATCACGATCGACGGTGATGACAATACCGTCGGTATTGACACGCTGCTTTACGACGGCTCACCAACGGTGACTCCAAGCGGCCCGGGAGCCGGCACGTTGACGTCAGCCGGACTCGCCGACGTCGTTTACAGCGGCTTCGAAACGGTCGATGCCACTGGAATCCTGAGCTTCGCGATCGGTGCGACTGGCGATGCAAACGACGGAATTGCTGATGACTACATTGTCTCGATTCAGTCAGGACTGCTCGAAGTCGAGGTCAACGGAAACGTCGTGCTGCAGCAGGATGTTGCGACGATCGATCAGCTGGTTATCGACGGGTCGGACGACGACGACACGCTGACGGTTAACTACTCGAACGGAAGCCCGATCCCGGTCGGCGGTCTGATCTTCAATGGTGGCGACGAGACGACGGTGACGGGCGACGCACTGGTTGTCATCGGTGCTGGAATTGGATCAGGCAGCAACGGAACCTACACGCCAAGTGGCACGACCAATGGTGACGGGGTTGTGTCGATCGATGGCTCGACGATCACGTTCACGGGACTTGAGCCGGTCTTCGTTTCGCAGATCACGACGTTCGTCTTCGTAACCCCGAATGCGGTCGACGCGATCGTCATTGACAGTCCAGCCGCTGACCAGAACCGAATCACTGGTACCAGCGGTGGCGTGACATTCGAATCGTTGATCTTCAGCGATGTCGAAGACTTCACACTGGACGCTGAGACGAACGACCTGAATTCGACATCCGCCGACAGCATCACCTTTGCCGCAGACCTGCTTGCTGCGAATCTGGTGTCGATGGCGGTCAACGGCGGACTTGGCGACGACCTGATCGATGCTTCGGCAGTCACTTCGCTCGGCGTTTCGCTCAACGGCGGAAGCGGCGACGACACGCTCGTCACCGGCGGCGGCAACGATTTGGTCGACGGCGGAATCGGGACTGACACTGTTCGTCAAACTGTCGATGGCACGCAAACGCTGACAGCGGATACGTTGCTGACCGGCAACGGCACTGACACTCTGGCTGGAATCGAACGAGCTGATCTGATCGGTGGAGCCGGTGCCGACACGATCTCTGTCGCCGGATTCACGGGCCAGGCAACGCTCACCGGACAGGGTGGTAATGACACGCTGACAGGCGGTGCCGGAAACGATGTACTCGACGGTGGAGCGGGCAGCGACACTGTTCTTGAAACGGGTGCTGCTGGCTATGTGCTGACAACTTCACAGTTGACCGGTTTTGGCACGGACAGCTTGACCGGCATCGAGAACGCGAATCTGACTGGCGACGCTGGTGCAAACACCATCGACGCTTCCGGCTTTGTTGGAACCGCGACGACTCTGACTGGTGGAGCGGGCAATGACACCATCACTGGTTCGTCCGGGCAGGACAGCATTGACGGTGGCGGCGACGACGACACTCTCCAGGGAGCTGCCGGTGCCGACACGATCTTCGGCGATTCCGGAAACGATCTGCTGCTGGGCGGAAGCGGTGACGATAATCTCAACGGATTCTCTGGCGACGATACTGTCGATGGCGGAGCCGGCAGCGACCAGTTGAACGGCGAGGGCGGTACTGACGTCGTTCAGGCATCGGGCAGCGTTAATTACACCGCAACGGATTCTCAAATTTCTGACGGCACGGATACCGACACTTACTCCGAGTTTGAAGTGCTGTCGATCGTCGGCGATTCGGCTGCCAACGTGATTGATGCCAGTGCGGCTACGATCCCGACGATGCTCGATGGTGGTTTCGGAAACGACACGATCACCGGCGGTTCAGGCAACGATACGATCTTCGGTAACCAGGGCGCCGATGTGATTGTCGGTGGAGCCGGAGACGACAACATCGACGGCGGAGCCGACAACGACACTCTGACCGGTGGAGCAGGTACGGACACGTTGAGTGTCACTGCAAACACCACGCTGACTATCGGAGCGACTCAGACGACCGGCAACGGTACGGACACCTTCAGCGAGTTCGAACAGGCTGTTCTGACCGGTGGAGTTGGCAACAACCGACTCGACGCTTCCGGAGCCACGATCGACGTCACCCTGCTGGGGCTCGACGGTGATGACACGTTGCTTGGCGGTGGCGGAAGTGATTTGCTTGATGGTGGAAACGGAATCGACGCGACCGAATTTACAGGTAACAACATCGTTCTCACCGATTCGATGGCTCCCGGCGGTGGCTCGGATACGACGATTTCCATCGAAAGCCTGCAGCTTGTTGCGGCTGGTCCGGGAAGTGTGATTGATGCCAGCGCTTACACGCTTGGTTCCGTCACGATCATCGGTTCTGGCGGCGATGATACGCTGCTTGGCGGTTCAGGCGACGACCTGGTTATTGCTGGTGGTGGTGCGGACGTCGTTAATGGTGGTGGCGGAGCCGACAACCTGCTGGGTGGTGCCGGTGACGACACCATGTCCGGTGGCGATGGCGTCGACACGCTCAGCGGTGGCAGTGGTCAGGACGAGCTCATTGGTGATGCGGGAACCGACGTTCTGCGAGGTGGTGGTGGTTCCGACACGCTGCGTGGCGGCGGCGACGATGACACACTGTTCGGGGAAGCTGGAGCTGACACGATCTTTGGAGACGACGGAAATGATCAGCTGTTTGGTGGAGCCGGTAATGACGGCCTGAATGGCGGAAGCGGCAACGACATCGTCAACGGTAACAGCGGTGACGACACGCTGCTCGGGTTCACAGGAAGAGACACGCTGCTGGGCGGTTCTGGCCGTGACATACTGATCGGTGGCGACGACGACGACACCGTTCGCGGTCAGGGTGGAGCGGACACGATGGCCGGTAACGGGGGAAGTGACAGGATCGAGTCGACAAGCTCCGACACCATTGATGAAGCCTTCAACGAATCGCTCTTCCCGGAACTGCTCGGCCTGTAAGGGGTGTTTTCGGATGGGCGACTCGGTGAATCGAGTCTCCCGAAACGCATTGAGTTCAGGAATCGCTGGCAATCATCGAAGCCAGCAAGCGTGTTCAGATTAATTTAAGGGAGCATTTACCCTGACCGTCGGTCAGGAGCTGTTTTCGCATGAAAACGGTGAAACCGCGACAAACGAAAAGAGGCCGGGCAATTGCTTGCCCGGCCTCTTTCATTACTCACGGAACGATCTGCCGCGTGGCAGGTGCGAACCTATTTCTTCTTTGTGACTCGACGAGTTCGAGTTGCCTTCGCCGCGCCCTTCTTTGCTGCACCGGCTTTGGCTTTGGTCGATTTGCTGGCGGTTGTCTTCGCCGTGCTTTTAGCGGATCGAGTCGTTTTGGCTTTGGTGGCCTTGGCGGCTCCAGCTTTGGCTTTAGTCGACTTGCTGACCGTCGCTTTGGCGGTGCTCTTTGCAGCGCGAGTTGCTTTGGCTTTGGTAGCCTTGGCTGCTCCGGTCTTTGCCTTGGTCGACTTGCTGACCGTCGCTTTGGCCGTGCTCTTGGCGGCTCGAGTCGTTTTGGCTTTGGTAGCCTTGGCGGCTCCGGTCTTGGCCTTGGTCGACTTGCTGACCGTCGCTTTGGCGGTGCTCTTTGCGGCTCGAGTTGTTTTGGCCTTGGTCGCTTTGGCAGCTCCGGTCTTGGCCTTGGTCGATTTACTGACCGTCGCCTTTGCGGTGCTCTTTGCTGCTCGCGTTGTCTTCGCCTTGCCGGCCTTTGCGGCTCCAGCTTTCGCTTTCGTCGACTTACTGGCTGCTGGCTTTTTGGCTGCAGGCTTTGCCGTACGTTTGCCCGCAGTCGTCGCTTTCCGTGCTGTTGATTTGGTCGCCATAATCCGTTGGCTCCTTCGAGATCGTGCCGGGCACCACTATAAGTGAACGATCAGCTGCCTCGCCTGGGTACCCGTGTTGGAGCGAAACAACCATTAGTTTCTCTTCGCCGGAGAAGCTTGAACATCGATGTTCACTCCGGCGACTGTAGCTGCATAATCCGGTAGCTGCATAATTCGGTAGCTGCATAATTCGGTAGCTGCGAATTCGGTAGCTGCGAATTCTGGTCTCAGCGACCGTGATCAATCCAATACTTCAAAGGTCTGTCGTCATATTCTGGACTTACGTCCGCTTGAACTTGGAGTCTTTTATTCATCTCCGGAAAGTCGGTCAACTGCAAAATCCACGGCCACAAAGGTTTGAGGGTTTCTCGAAAGTTGTAAGTCGTTCCGGTGAGTCGACTGCTCGTCGACATAACCTGAAACGAAGTGGTCATCGGTGACGAAGAATCCCGGTGTCCGACCGCGACTTCCCTTTGCTTGACGACGTCGCGCCTTGTCAGAACAATCGTCGATCGGTCGTCGCCGTCTTGCGAATGGCCGGTTTTGCTTAGTTTTTTGACCAGAATGTGCTCGCGGCCGACGGCTTCAGCGAACCGGCAGCCTGCGTTCTGTTGTCGCTCCCGAGTTAATCCCACCACCGGCTATCTGATACGGAAATTCCCATGTTTGATGCGATTCAGGCGGCACCTCCAGACGCAATTCTTGGCCTTTCCGAAGCTTTCAGGGGCGACGGCAATCCTGACAAAGTGAATCTGACGGTTGGCGTTTACAAAGATTCGACCGGGGCTACTCCGATTCTGGAGTCGGTTAAAGCTGCGGAAGCCAGGTTGCTCGACAGCGAAACCAGCAAGGGGTATCTGCCGATCGGGGGGCTCGGCGAATTCTGTGATCTGACACAGGCACTTTACTTCGGCGACGATCACGAAGTCGTTTCCTCGAACCGAGCAGCGACGTTTCAGACTCCGGGCGGGACGGGAGCGCTCCGAGTCGCTGCTGACTTCATTCATCAAAACTTCCCGTCGGCGTCGATCTGGTGCAGCACTCCGACCTGGCCGAACCATCCGAAAGTTTTCAAAGCGGCCGCAGTCAACGTCGAGAACTATCCGTACTTCGATGCCGCTTCGCACGGCGTGAACATCGACGGAATGCTGGGAGCGATCAAAGCGGCTCCGGCAGGAGACGTCATCTGCCTGCACGCCTGCTGCCACAACCCGACCGGAGCCGATCCAACCGCTGATCAGTGGAAGCAGATCGCGGACGCTGTTTACGAACGCGGCCTGCTGCCGTTCCTCGATTTCGCCTACCTCGGGTTTGGCGACGGGATCGAGTCCGACCGATCAGCGTTGACAGAATTCGCTCGTCCGGGTGCCGAACTGCTCGTCGCGTCGTCGTACTCCAAGAATTTCGGACTTTACAGCGAGCGTGTTGGTGCACTGACTGTCGTGACGGACAAAGCCGATTCGGCAAAGACGGTCGCCAGTCAGGTGAAGGCGACGATCCGGACGAATTATTCGAATCCGCCGTCTCATGGAGCGGCGATTGTGCGGGAGATCCTCGTCGACGCCGCTTTGCGTCAGCAATGGGATGGCGAGTTGGCCGAGATGCGGGAGCGAATCAACGGAATGCGGAAGCTGTTCACGCAGACGATGGCTGATCGACTTCCGGGCCGAGATTTTTCCTTCATCGAGCGGCAACGCGGCATGTTCTCGTACTCGGGGCTGACGGCTGAGCAGGTCGACACTCTTCGCGAGAAATTTTCGATTTACATCGTCCGTGATGGTCGGATCAACGTCGCGGGAATCAATCCTGGCAATGTTGGACCATTGTGTGACGCGGTTTCTTCGATTCTTGGAGCAGGTTAGACATCCGAGATTAAGCTGTGCAAGTTACCACCAGCTTGAAAGAAGTGTCGAACAGGAGTTAGCAGAGAGCGCAGAGGCAGGAGTCGAACGGTCTCTCTGTTCTCTCTGCTGGCTCCTGTTGAAAAAAGTACTCAGTGCTGTCGTCTTTGCCGCGAGACTGGCCTGTTTTGCAATCCACCTCGGTCCAGGGTGGGCGACGCAGGTGAGTGAAGCTGCGGAGTCTGTCAGCGCGGCGTCAAGTCGACCGGTCAGTACGCTTTCAGGTGGTTCTGAACTGGTTGCCAAACGGAAACGGGTTACCCACAATGTGCGGCGCTTGCCCTTAGCGTGGCGGGAAATCTGGACACGGGTTTCATCGCAAAGCAACGCTCTAGAGGATCAGACGCGGTTGTAGTTCTACGATCGGAGTCGATTCGCGAGCGGTTTTGAGCGGCGTCGGGATTTATTCCGGATGTCCAATATTGTTTCGGTTGTCCGATACACCTCAGAAGGATGCGTACAAGATGGATAAGACGGCCAAAGTTGTACTGGACGGACAGGAATACGATCTGCCGGTTGTTGTCGGGACAGAGAATGAAGTCGGGATCGACATCTCGAAGTTCCGTGGAGCCTCAGGAGCGATCACGCTCGATTCCGGATATGCAAACACCGGTTCCTGCAAGAGCGAGATTTGCTTCATCGACGGCGAAAAGGGCATTCTGCGTTACCGCGGTTACCCAATCGAGCAACTCGCCGAGCACGCGAAGTTTCCAGAAGTCGCCTACCTGCTGATCAACGGAGAACTGCCGACGACCACTCAGTACGCATCCTTTCGGGATGAACTGACCTACCACAGCATGATCCACGAAGACATGAAGAAGTTCTTCGAGGGTTTCCGCCATACGGCGCACCCGATGGCGATTCTGTCGGCGATGGTCACTTCGCTGTCGAGCTACTATCCGGAATCGGGCGAGGGCGACCAGGATCACGACATCATTCGTCTGCTGGCCAAAGTCAAAACCGTCGCCGCCTACGCGTACAAGAAGTCGATGGGGCAACCGTTCGTGCATCCGCAGAACAAGCTGGCCTACTGTGCCAACTTTCTGCACATGATGTTTTCGGTGCCGACCGAACCGTACGAAGTCGACCCGGTTCTGGAAGACGCCCTCAACGTACTACTGATCCTGCACGCCGATCACGAGCAGAACTGCTCAACATCAACCGTCCGCATGGTCGGCAGCAGTCAGGCGAATCTTTACGCATCGATGTCGGCCGGAATCTGTGCTCTCTGGGGACCGCTGCACGGCGGAGCCAATCAGAAGGTCATCGAAATGCTGAGCATGATTCAGCAGGACGGCGGCGGCATCGGCAAGTACGTCGACAAAGCCAAAGACAAATCCGATCCGTTCCGCCTGTTCGGCTTCGGGCATCGTGTTTACAAGAACTTCGATCCTCGCGCGACGATCCTGCGAAAGTCGGCAGAGGGCGTTCTCAATCGATTGGGTATCGACGATCCGATGCTCGACATTGCTCGGCAACTTGAAGAGGTCGCTTTGAAGGACGAATACTTCATCGAGCGAAACCTTTACCCGAACGTCGATTTCTACAGCGGCATCATCTACCGCGCGATGGGCATTCCGACGGACATGTTCACCGTGATGTTCGCTCTTGGTCGTCTGCCCGGCTGGATCGCTCACTGGAAAGAACTCCGCAACGATCCAACCAGCCGAATCAACCGGCCGCGTCAGATTTACACCGGTGAGAACGAACGAAACTATGTGCCAATCGGCGATCGCGGCTGACGAACTGTTCGAAAGTAAGTCCGGTTTGGTGTCTGAGTAGAACAACGTTTGGGGAGACGAGTCGATGGTTAAGACTGCTTCAACAATGCTCCAGCTTGGGACGAAGGCTCCTGAGTTCTCACTGCCGAACATTGACGGCTCAGTCGTTTCGCTCGCCGACTTTGCCGGCAAGAAAGGGCTGCTGGTTGTCTTTATGTGCAACCATTGCCCGTTCATCAAACATCTCCGCACGGAGCTTTCTGAGTTCGGCAACGAATATCAGGAAAAGGGGCTTGGAGTTGTCGGAATCAGCTCGAACGACGTCGCCAACTACCCTGATGACAGTCCCGAAAAGATGGCCGAAGAGGCAGCCGAAGCCGGGTACAAATTCCCCTATCTGTATGACGAAAGTCAGGAAGTGGCAAAGGCCTACAAAGCCGCCTGCACACCGGACTTCTTCCTCTTTGACAGTGACATGACGTTGGCTTACCGAGGCCAGTTCGACGACAGCCGTCCCGGTAACGACATTTCGGTGACCGGTGCCGATCTTCGCGCTGCGTGCGACCAGGTTTTGGCCGGTGAAGCCGTCCCCGTCGAACAAAAGCCGAGCATCGGCTGCAACATCAAGTGGATTGCCGCTCCCGAGTATTTCACCGGCGAACCGGCAGTCGTCTAAGGGCACGTGTCCGAAACAACTTCCCGATTTGAGAATCGAAATCCCAACCCGATGCGTCAGCGAGGACGGGAACCCACAGACCTCGCTGACGCTTCGGGTTAAGAATTTGCATTGAACACGGAAGTAATTTCGAACTCGTTCCTAAGTGGTCGGTTTCATAAATCCTCAAAGGGTTGGCATGGGAAGTTTGTTTGACCCGAAGCCGTAGGCGAAGGCGTTTCTGAACGTAAATCGCACCTTCGCCTGCGGCTTCGGGTCAAACGATCGACCGTGTCAGGATTTACGAACAAGACCACTAAGTCGCTGGAACCAGACGACCGGGCAACTTCATCATGGCACTGACGATTCGGCTTCGCGAGAAAACTTCTATCCCGGTCGAGGTTGATTCGATTCGGATGGACGAAGTCCGGGCTCAGACTGTGGACGAAGTCAAAGCCACGCTCGTTCAGTACGGCAATAAACAGGTTCCACTCAGCGATTTCTTTGACGTCGAAGGCTCAGCCGCTGACGATTCAGAAATCGTCTGGGAAGGCGATTGCTCCCACGTCAAGTTGATCGGAGCGAATCTCGCCAGCGGAAAGATTCGCGTCCAGGGGAACTCGGGCATGCACCTCGGTGCGGAGATGACTGGCGGCGAGATCGTCGTGAGCGGCAACTCGGGCGACTGGGTTGGTGCTGAAATGCACGGCGGCCGGATTCACGTTCGCGGGAATGCTGGTCACCTTGTTGGTTCCGTTTATCGCGGTGGGCATCGTGGGATGACCGGCGGTGAGATCATCATTGATGGCAATGCCGGCAACGAAATCGGTCACGCGATGCGTCGAGGCTTGATCGCGGTCGGTGGCCGATCGGGTGATGCGGCAGGCGTGTCGATGATTGCCGGAACGATTCTGCTGTTCGGTCAGGCTGGAATTCGACCGGGGCCAAGCATGCGACGCGGCACCGTCGTCTTCTTCGACGGAGCGTCTGCTCCGGAAATGCTGCCAACGTTCAAGGCAACTGGAGTTTGCCGTCCGACATTCATGCGACTTTATCTTCAGCATTTGAAATCGCTCGGCTTTTCATTGCCGGACGGTGCGTTGGACGCACCGTTTCATCGCTACAACGGCGACTTTCTTGAATTGGGCAAGGGCGAGATCCTTGTCCGAGCCGACCTGAACTGACGCGGTCACAAATGCCCGAGCAGGTCAACATTGCCGAGCGACTGCGCGAGTCGGCGAGACTTTACCCGCACCAGAAAGCGGTCGTGTTTCCCGCCGGACGAGATTCGCGTGGCCGGGTCACGTACACGCATCTCACGTTCGCTCAACTCGACGAAGAAAGCGATCGGCTTGCCAGGGGGTTGGTCGACTTCGGAGTGCAGCCCGGCCATCGACTCGTGTTGATGGTGCGTCCGAGTCTTGAGTTTATCGCTCTGACGTTTGCTCTGTTTAAGACGGGAGCCGTCGCGGTCCTCATCGATCCGGGCATGGGGCGATCGAACATTTTCGACTGCCTCGAAACAGTCGAACCCGACGGTTTTGTGGCGATCCCGATTGTCCAGGCCGTTCGAGCCTTCAATCGTCGAAAGTTTGCCAGCGCCCGACTCAACGTCACGGTCGGTGGCCGGCGGTGGTTCTGGGGCGGCACGACGTACGAAGAACTGGCCGCAACTTCCCGAGAAGGATTTGAATCTGCACGCACCAGAGCAACTGACCCAGCCGCGATCATTTTTACCAGCGGCAGCACCGGCCCACCGAAAGGCGTCGCCTACGAGCACGGCATGTTCGACGCTCAGGTTGAGTTGCTGCGGGATTTCTACGAGATCAAGCCGGGTGAAGTCGACCTGCCAGGTTTTCCGTTGTTCGCTCTGTTCAACTCGGCGATGGGAGTGACAACGGTCATCCCGGACATGGACCCGACGAAGCCGGCTCAGGTCGATCCGTTGCTGATTCTGGAAGCGATCCGCGATCAGGGAGTCACTCAGGCATTCGGGTCGCCGGCGATCTGGAACCGGATCGGCCGACACTGTGAGGCCACCGGCGCAAAGCTCGGATCGTTGAAACGAGTTCTTTCGGCCGGAGCTCCGGTGCCGATCCACGTTCTTGATCGAATGCTGAAATCGTTCGAGCATGACGACGCGAACATTCACACGCCGTACGGTGCGACGGAGTCTCTACCGATCGCGTCGATTTCCGGACGGGAAGTTTTGAGCGAAACGGCAGAACAATCGCGGCGCGGAGCGGGCACCTGCGTCGGTCGTCTGTTTCCGCGGGTTAGAGTTCGGATCATCGAGATTGCCGACGGACCGATTGGGCACGTCAACGAAACTCGCGAACTGCCTCGCGGTGAGATCGGGGAAATCCTTGTTCAGGCTCCGTCGACGACGCGGGAGTATTTCCGCCGGCCCGACGCAACGGCTCTGGCAAAGGTGGCGGACGACGACGGCAAATTCTGGCACCGGATGGGCGACGTCGGCTGGTTCGGCGACGACGACCGGCTCTGGTTCTGCGGGAGGAAGGCTCACATCGTCGAAGCAGCTTCCGGCCGCATGTTCACGATTCCTTGCGAGGCCATCTTCAACGAGCACTCGAGGGTCTTCCGCTCGGCCCTCGTCGGCGTCGGTGAGGCATCAGCAAGGAAGCCGGTCATCATCGTTGAACCGGAACCTGGCGAGTTTCCGGAATCCGTCACCGCCGAGCAAAAGTTCCGCGACGAATTACTGGCACTTGGGCAGGCGTCGCCGCTGACCGACTCAATTGAAACAGTCTTGTTTCATCGATCGCTGCCGGTCGACATTCGGCATAACGTGAAGATCTTTCGCGAGAAACTCGCGCCGTGGACGGAGGAGCAACTTCGGAAATGATTGACCACGGAAGTAACGGAAAGACACGGAAATCAAGAATGCTTCCGTGTCAGTTCGTGTATTCCGTGGTCCTACTCGATTGTTGACGAGTCACTGAAAGATTTCGCAGATAAAGAAAATGGGCCGGCTGAGCATTGCTGCTCGACCGGCCTGATGCTTTCTTCGAGCCCGCATTTCTCGGGGTCAGGCGATGCCGTTGCTGGTCAGGTAAGCGATGACTTCGTCGGCCAGTTCTTCGACTCCCTTGTTGTCGGCGTCCAGAACGAGTTCGGCGTTTTCCGGAACTTCGTACGGAGCGTCGATTCCGGTGAAGTCATTGATTTCGCCAGCACGAACCTTCTTGTAAAGGCCCTTCGGATCGCGGGCTTCGCAGGTTTCGAGCGAAGCGTTGACGTAGATTTCGATGAACTGGCCTGCCGGCAGCAGTGCTCGCACGGCGTCCCGGTCAGCTCGGTATGGAGAGATGAAAGCGGTGGTCGTAATCGTGCCAGAGTCGGCGAACAATTTGGCGACTTCGCCAATTCGACGGATGTTTTCGGCACGGTCTTCGGCCGAGAATCCAAGATTCCTGTTCAGACCCATCCGAACATTGTCACCATCAAGGACGTAAGTTCGTTTGCCCAGGCCATTCAGTTTGTAGTCGACTTCGTTCGCGACGGTGCTTTTGCCGGAGCCGCTGAGGCCGGTGAACCAGAGGACCGCTCCCTTGTGGCCGGCCAGTTTGCAGCGGTCTTCGCTCGAAACGCGATGTTCGTGCAACGTAACGTTCGTTGCTTTCTGCTCAGTCATCTGTGACGCGTTCCTGAATTCAGGGTGTCCAAAACCGGCTTCAAAGGTCACTGCCGCATGCCCTGAACCGGGGATTTAGCAGCGAAAAATCCTCAATGGCGGGCATCGTAGGGATCAGCCAGGGGCGAGAAAAGCGACGGCCAATCGACGTACCTCATTACGCCGCAGCCGCGAATGCCCATTCCTGATCGTTATGTCCGGAGCAAGCAGAATTGTTTTGACGGTCTGGACGGGGGCGACTAGAGTCTGGAACTAATGTCGGACTTCCGATGCGTCGAACGGAGTCTTTCGATGTGTCCGGCATTGTCAAAGAGGTGAGAGTCGAGGATGGCTGCAGGGATCCCAATCCTGCGCAGCGTTGAGCGTTTTGGTTGAGACTGCTCCGTAGATGAACACCCCGTGTCAAAGAGTGATGCCGCAGCCGCGTTGAAGCCGCCTGATATCCTGGCGAATTTAGATGGACGATGTGCAAGCACTGGAGTGCTGTTGCCTGAGTTAGCCTGGGCGGGACAACTGGAGTCCAAGGAGGAGTTCGATGGATTTAAGGTTGGATCGGTCGGAGACCGAACATGTGACTCACGAACGTCTGCTGGAAGCAGTTATCGAGAGCGTCGTTCATCGAACCAATGGCCAGATTCGCGATTTGACCGTTGCAATAGACGACGGCGTTGCGAAGCTCACTGGCAAGACTTCGCGTTACTACTACAAACAGCTTGCGACGAGCGGTGTGCAGGACGGCGACTTTGGCCTCGACGTCGAAAACGGGATCTCGGTCGGGGTTCGTTGACGACTTTTTACCGCGTCCGGCTGCCGGCGAAGCGGCGGTTGAAGTCTTCCGGATCAAACGCGTCCTTCTTGCGGACGTGCTGCCGAGCTTCCTGAAGCAATCGTTGAACGTTGCTGAGCGGCGTTGGAGAACTCGCTGAATCTGATGGCGACTCGGGCTTGTTGCTGAGCGGCACGTTGCGGACGTCCGCCTGCCTGGCCGATGCTTGAACGACAGCGGAGCCATTGTCAGCAGACGTTGTCCCCGATGCCGCAATCACGCCCGATGTTCTATTCTCAAATTGTCCCCGGCCAGGTGACCGCGCGAGCTGAGAATCGTCACTGGCGGATGGTGGCAACGTTGAAGCCGGGGACCGATTCGAGAATGCTGTCTGCTGTGTCGAACCAAGTTCGATGCTGAGTTCTTTGGCCGCGTTATTCATCCACGCCTGCAGAGTCTGCATCTGCACCGCTCCGTACCGACCGTTGAAAATCGTTTGTCCTGCGTGTGTTCCGCGAATGATTTTCAGGAGTCTCGGTTGGGCATTCGGTTTCGGCTGCAGGTCATTCAGGACCGCCGCCAGGTTTTTCTCGGACACGATTCGCGAATTGCTGGCTCCGGTTCGCAGCCTTGTGAGCTTGAAATCGTTCTTAGCGACCGTTCCGTGGCAGCGAGCGTTGCCGCACTTATTAAGCAGCAGTGGTTGGATGCTGGCGACAAATTCGCGAGCCGAGTCCGGGCTCAGTCCAGACAGGCTTCGTACTTCGGTGGCGGCGACCTCAACGGCCCGCTCGGTGAGAATGACGACGTCTGTCGGCTCTTCAGTTTCAGGTTCCGGCGGCATTCGTCGACGGATTTCGTTGTCGACCCGGTTCAGCATGAGCCGGGCGGTTTCGTTGGCGGGGTCTTTCTTCAAAGCGTCGCGGAGTTCACGAGCGGCTTCGGCGAGAATGTTCTGGCTCAAGCACCATTCGGCCAGCCGCAGGTGAGAAGCGACGGTCGGCCGGCCATTCTGAATTCGAAGGCGAAGATAGGCATCGCTCAGATCGTCCGAGTCAAAGTGGACCTGCTCGAAGGGGATCACTGCGTTTCCACGATTCGTCGAGACCAGCCAACCGGTCGATATTTTCTTGATCCGGCCTTTCATCACGCGACCGGTTCGGAGGACGAGGACTCGTTCGCCCTGTGCCAGGCCTGACGGTTGATTAACGCTCGAACCGACTGGCCCAACGGAACCGGACTGGCCCGTCGCCGTCGGCAGTCCCGTCAGAACGATTGCGATCATTGCCAGGTACGCGACTAACGGTTGACGCCATGATCGGCCGCAACGTGGAGCACGACTTCGAATTTCGATTGAGTCTGACATTTCAGTTCTACTCTTTTCTTCGAGTTCGACAGTCGTCTGGTTTCTGGCAAGGCCCCGCCGGTTTTGGCGAGGAATGTGCATCAGGTTTCTGGAACGAGTTCCGGGCCGATCAGAAGGACGTCATCGTCGTGCTTCTGCGTGTTGTTGTCGGAATCGTTTGAGATACCGGGCAACTTTGCGGAAAGTCGGCTTGTCTGAGCGTCCATCAGAAGTGAGTTGGCTCGTTCGTGTTTGGGCGGTCCTCGAAATGTGAACTCAGTCTGCATCAGTCCTTGCACGGAAACTTCGGCAGCGTCCAGCGGTTGGTGTCCGCTGCCGTTGCTCGCCTGCCACGAGGCCAGTCCCACAAAGCCGCCGGCGACAGAATCGTCGCCTTTGAATGAGACTCTTTCGTGCCACGCAAGCTGCAGTCGTCCACCGACGAATGTGACTAACGATTCTGCTTCGTCTGCTGATCGGCGGCGAAGGTCAAAGACGCTCGCAACAGGTTTGATTGTTAATCGAGAATTCCAGGGGGGAGCGTTTCGCAGGTCGACGGCGATCAGGCTTCCGCAATCGCGGAGTGTGGTTTGTTCGATTTCGAATGTGTTGTCGCCGCTGGCTGCTCGGTCGGTCGCGATGAACAGTGGGCCGCCACCAAGTTTCAGAGTGTTGACGCAGCGAACGTTCTGGCCGGGAGCTGTGAGCATGACCGATGAATGAGTGCCGACGAATTCGCAGTTGGTGAATTCGAGTTGGCCAGCGAGTGGATCGGAAGCGTCGATGGGTGCCCATTGAATCGCCAGTCGTGAGTTGATCGCCGGAGAAATGGCGGTCGCTCCGTCGTTGCTGGCAGGGGATAGCGGTGTGAGAAACCGACAGTTTCGGCAAGTGAGTTTTTGCGACCGAATCTGCGACAGGGCTGGTGATGTCGAGCCCGCTGTTTCCAATCGAAGTTCGACGTTTTCCAGCGTGACTTCCGTCGCCCGTAATTGAAGCGGCCGAGTCGCTATGACGATGGTGACTTGAGCGCCGACCGCTCCTCGCAGAATGAGATGGCTGCGTGGCCAGCGGATCGAGCCGGCGTCGTAGCTGCCGGGTTCTGACAGGAGCACGAGGCCGTACGGATCGGGTTCCGGTAGAGGTAGTAGTTCGGAGTTTTCCGATACTGATGTGTTTTCTGGGTGAGCGTGACGTTCTTGTTTTCGGTCAGCATCGTCGCGAGCGGTCAGTGAAGCTGGCGGAACGTTTCTGGTTACTGGCTTCATCGATGACTGCACGTCTGCCGAATCTCCCGCGCCGGTTTGCCGATCAACCTGGGGCTGCTCGATGGTTGGTGCTTGAACCACCTCCTCGTCACGGCTGACGCTTTCGACAAACCGCTGGGGCAGCGAGGCCAGCACGAGGTTTCTTGATCGGGCGTCGAACGTCAGCAGGGCGGCGACAGCAACGAGGACTGCCGCACTCGCGAAAGCCAGCGACTTTGCCGTCCGGCCTGTCGACGACGATTGAGTGGTGCGTCGAACGGGCTGTTGAAAGCCGGACGCGAATTTCGCAAGCCGTCGTCTGGATGAGCGGCCCGCGGGCCTGATCGCGACGGCCGGCGTTGGGGACGCATTTGCTACTGCCTCATGGTCATGCGTTGGTGCACGACCCCTCTTCGCCTTGCGAGTGGTCGTTCCTGCAGGCTTTGCACGGACGCGACTTCCGTCGGTCAGAAGGTCTCTCGCGCTTCGAGGGCGGTGTGAGGCGGTGGGTTCGGTCAGGCACTCGATCATCCTGGCGAGTCGGTCGGGCGTGTCGGGCGCGAACTCGCGAATGTCAGGGAGTCGTTCGGTCTGATGAGCGGCCAGTTTGGCGAGCGGGTCTCCGGTCGGGAACGCAGGTCGCCCGGCCAGGACTTGCCACAAGGCGAACCCGAGTGCGTAGAGATCTGATCGCGGCGTGGCGGCCGCACCGGTTCCGATGAGTTCCGGAGCGATGCCGTCGTTCTGTTCGGGAGCGACGTGAGCGTTGATTTGAAACTCGGGCTGCAACGCCGGGCGAATTCCGGCATCGACCAGAACGGCCTGTCCTGACGTGAGCAGCCGAATGTTCTTGAGCAGAATCTCGCCATGAACGATGCCGGATTCGTGCAGTCCGGCCAGTGATTCCAGAAGCTGCCGGGCGATGGCGTCCACTTCCGCTGCGGGCAGCCGGCCTCGGCGAAGGATGATTTCGGAAAGCGACAGACCATCGACCCAGCGGCTGACGATCGCCAGCTCCGTATTCAGGTTGTCTGAATTCTGCGTGCCTGCTTTGCGGAGTTTCCGACGGGCTCGGCCCACGCCGGCTTTTGAGCCACTTTTCTGACGAGCAGAAATCTGACGAGCAGAAACGGTGCTGGTCTGTCGGGCCGCTCGCGTTGCGGCGCTCTCTTTCAGCTTCTCCGACGATGCTAATTGCGGAAGCGGTGTGCTGGGGACTTCGGAAACGCTGTGGGGAACGATGATCCCGGGCTGCGACAGTCTGGCAGATTTCTCGATCAGCAGTTTCAGGCGGTCGTTCACAGGTTTGCGAAGTTCGGCCGGCACGACGACGCGTTTGATGACGCATTGCCCCTTTTGATCGGGTAGGCGAGCGAGGTAAGTCGCCGATCGGTGGCTCTTACTGATTCGGTCTTCGACCTCGCACGGGCCGATTCGCAGCAGTTCGGGCTGGTCGGCTTCGATCGTTTGAGCCTGCCAGGACGTCAGCACCCGACGTTGCACGAGGGCGTCCAGCCAGACCGAGTCGAAAGCCGGCAGATCCGCAGAAAGGGCTTTCACTCGCGACGCGCAGCGGCGAAGTTCGCGGGGCGAGCAAAGCTTCAAGCCCAGCAGAATCTGTTGAAGTCGCCGTGACGGAGGCTCGACCACGGAGGAGGGGGTCCTTTCCCGAAGCGTGGTTTTGAGGGAATTTGAGAGGGTGTCGCGAGAGGTGACGTTCGAACGGCGAGGAATCCGACCGTGACTTGTGCGTCGAAGGTGATCGCACAGAGCGAAAAGGTTCTGGTCGGATCGATGTTCGAATTGAGCTGCAGATTTGAGGAACGAGGTTTATCTCAGATCGTCAAGAATGCGGCAAGATGACACCGGCTCCGCGATTGCTCGGCAAATGACCGAAATCCGATCTGGGGCAGGGGTGTTGAGGGCTTCGCTGCTGCACGAAACCGACGGAGCGTCCTTCAATTTGGATCGGACTTGGAAATGCTGGGAAGTTTTGGCACCGCAGACTTTTCAGATCGCCTTGACATGCTCACAATGCCTGCCATAGGAATTGCGCTGTTTCTCGAATTCAGTTGCTTGAGACCGGGTACCCAACCCCGGTCTTTTGTCTATAACGCCCATGATTCCCGTCGAGCTTCTCGTTTCTAGTGGCAGGTTTGGACTTGCCGCCGAAGCTGAAAACGGTCTTGACCTGAATCATTGGTTCCAGAACGTGCCCGCCATTTTCGCCTCTTGTATTTCCCGCCCTTCCGTCGCGCGGCGTCTTGCCGTCATCAGGCAGCCTGAAAATCGCAGAGTTTTTCTGAAAACATGCTGGCCATTTCGCGACGCAGAGCTTTTTCAACTTACACCAGCGGCGACCATCCTCTGAGGAGTGTTTGAGAAATGTCATCGACAGTCGATGTCCCGGAAGCGGAACAGCAGGGCGGCGGCAAGAGGACTGAGACGGTGGAAACCGTCGTCGTCCGTTTCTGCGGCGATAGTGGTGACGGCATGCAACTTGTCGGAACCCAGATGACAAACGTCTCGGCCATTTACGGCAACGACGTCAGCACTCTGCCTGACTTCCCGGCTGAAATTCGTGCCCCGGCCGGAACGCTCGCCGGTGTCTCGGGGTACCAGCTGTGCTTCTCGAACCACGACATCTTCACCCCTGGTGACGCTGTCGACACTCTGGTTTCGATGAATCCGGCGGCCTTGAAAACAAATATTGCCGACCTGAAAAGAGGCGGCACGCTTATCGTCAACGAAGACGCCTTCGACAAGAGCAACGTGGCGAAGGCGACTTACGAGTCCAACCCGCTCGACGACGAAGACCTGCTGCAGCCATACCGGGTGCACAAAGTTCCGATGACTCGTCTCACGCGAGACGCCGTCGATGGGCTCGGTCTGACTGTTCGAGAAGCTGACCGCTGCAAGAACTTCTTCGCACTCGGTCTGATCTACTGGTTGTACGAACGTGACGCGACGCCGACCGAAGAGTGGATCAAGGCCAAGTTCGCCAAGCTTCCACACATTCAGGAAGCGAACCTGCGAGCTCTTCGTGCTGGCTACAATTTCGGATTCTCGACCGAATCGTTCACCGTTCATTACCACGTCGAGCCGGCTAAGTTGCCACCAGGCAAGTACCGCAAGCTCACCGGAAACGAAGCGACGGCTCTGGGCTTGATCACTGCCGCCAAACTGGCCGGTCGTGGTTTGTTCTACGCGGGTTACCCGATCACTCCGGCGAGCGACATTCTCCACGAGTTGTCCGCGCACAAGAATTTCGGCGTGAAGACGTTTCAGGCAGAAGACGAAATCGCGGCCATGTCCGCCGCAGTCGGTGCCTCTTACGCCGGTCAGCTGGCCGTAACAGCCAGTTCGGGACCAGGAATTTGCCTGAAGGGCGAAGCGATGGGTCTTGGCATGATCGCGGAACTGCCGATGATCATCGTTAATGTTCAGCGAGGCGGTCCAAGTACGGGCCTGCCAACCAAGACAGAACAGTCCGACCTGCTGCTTTCAATGTTCGGTCGAAATGGAGAATCGCCGCTGCCGATCGTTGCGGCTCAGAGCCCTGGCGACTGCTTCCACGCCGTTCAGGAAGCGATGGAAATCGCCGTGAACTTCATGGTTCCGGTTGTGTTCCTGACGGACGGCTACATCGCCAACGGTGCCGAGCCCTGGCGAATTCCAACGACAGACGAATTGAAGCCGATCAAGGTCGAGCATCAGACCGAGCCGAACAGCGAACACGGCTACCTGCCGTACAAACGCGACGAGAAGCTGGCGCGACCGTGGGCGGTTCCCGGAACTCCAGGCTTGGAGCACCGTGTCGGTGGAATCGAAAAGGCCGATATCACCGGGCACGTCAGCTACGACCCTGACAATCACGAGTTCATGGTTCGGCTGCGAGCTCGGAAAGTCGCTTCGATCGAAGATTTTATCCCGGAGCAGGAAGTTGATGGTCCTGAGTCAGGCGACGTTCTTTTGATTTCGTGGGGCGGTACTTACGGAGCAGTTCGGACGGCCGTTCGGCAGCTTCAGACTGAGGGCAAAGCGGTTGCCCACGCCCATCTTCGATTTCTGAATCCGTTTCCGAAGAACCTCGGAGACATCATCAGTCGTTATAAGAAGGTGCTCGTCCCCGAACTCAATATGGGACAACTCCGCATGCTGCTTCGTGACAAATACCTTGTTGACGCCATCGGCCTCAACAAGATCAAAGGGAAACCGTTCCTGGTTTCCGAAGTCGCCGCAGCCATCGATGAGCTGCTTTAAGACAAGCAGACGAACGGTTCGAAATCGCTGCTGAATTTTCCGCGTCTCAGACATTCTGAAACCATTTTTCTGACACTTCATTCTCAAAGCATTCGGCCATGAGCACAGACCTGCCAGTTCTCTCTCCGAAAGACTTCGCCAGCGATCAGGAAATTCGCTGGTGTCCTCGGTGCGGCGATTACTCGATTCTCGCGCAGATGAAGAAAGTTCTGCCGACACTGGGTATTCCTAAAGAGAAGTTCGTCTTTGTGTCGGGGATCGGCTGCTCCAGCCGCTTTCCGTACTACATGGACACGTACGGCTTCCACAGCATCCACGGTCGTGCTCCGGCAATTGCAACGGGCATCAAGCTGGCTCAGCCGGGCCAACAGGTCTGGGTCATCACCGGCGACGGCGACGCTTTGTCGATCGGCGGCAACCACCTGATGCACGCCATTCGTCGAAACGTTGACCTGAAGATCATTCTGTTCAACAACCAGATTTACGGTCTGACGAAGGGGCAGTACTCACCGACCAGCCCGACCGGCAAGCGCACAAAAAGTACACCGATGGGTTCAGTCGACCATCCGCTCAATCCGTTGTCAGTCGCACTTGGTAGCGAAGCGACGTTTGTCGCTCGGTCTGTCGACGTCGACATCCGACATTTGACAGCTACTCTCGAACGAGCTGCTCACCATAAAGGCACGGCCTTCGTGGAAGTCTACCAGGACTGCAACGTGTTCAATGGCGGAGCATTTAAATTTGCGACCGACAAGAAAGTTAAGCAGGACAACATCGTCTATCTCGAACACGGCAAGCCGTTGATCTTTGCCAACGGCAAGAAGGGCATCCGCGTCAACGAGGGCAGCCGACCGGAAATCGTCGACCTCGACGGCAGCGTTCCGGAAGACGATCTGCTGTTTCACGACGAAAAAGTCACTGAGCCAAGTCTGGCATTCATGCTCGCCCGCATGCGGTATCCAGAGTTTCCCGAGCCGATGGGCGTCCTCAGGGCTGTCGAGAAGCCAACCTACGACGAGCAAGTCAACCAGCAGGTCGAAGATGCCATCGCCGAAAAGGGCGAAGGCGATCTCGACAAACTGCTCAACCGTGGCGACACCTGGGAAGTCAAATAGCCCGAGCCGACGGCCGCTCTGATTGCAGAATGAAAATAAACGACGCCCGCTTTGAGAATTCTCAGGGCGGGCGTTTTCTATTTCGTAAGCCGGCTATTCGTCGGAGACATCCAACAGGACTTTGAGGACCGGCTGGGTTGATGTCACATCGAGAGCTTCGACCGCCTGCTCCAGTGGGAAACGTTTTGAGAGAAGCGGTTTGACTTTGACTCGTCCTGATTGGAGGCCGACGAGGGCGTCGCCAAACGGACCGCAACGAGAGCCCACGACACGGACTTCGTCGATCACGATCGGGGCGAGTGCCAATGTCTGCTCTCCGGCGACCGTTGTCTTCAGGACGACGGTGCCCCACGGCTTCACATGCTGCAGCGCTGTCGGCAGGCCGGTGGGCGAACCCGTGCAGTCGACAACGACGTCGGCGCTGCGGGCCGGGGTTGCGTCGTGCAAGAGGACCGTTTCGATGCCCGCATCAAGTTCGCGAAGGATTGCGAGTTTCTGCTCGTGTTTGCCAACGACGATCACCTTGCATCCAAAGTCGGCCAGAACTTGCGCACACAGGTTGCCGAGTCGACCGTCGCCGAGCACGACGACGGACTGGCCTCGTTCAACCAGTCGTTGCTTCAGGATTTGGTAAGCCGCAGCGACGGGCTCAACGAATACGGCCTCGTCAGTCGACAGCGTGTCGGGCACGACGTGCAGGTTCTTTTCCGGGACGGCGATGTACTCGGCAAAGGCTCCGTCGTGACCGAGAATGCCCAGAACGCTCCGGTTCGGGCAATGGGTCGGCAGCCCGGAGCGGCACGTTTTACACTCCCAGCAACTGCAGTTGATCTCGCCGACGACCCGCTGGCCTTCGAATTCGCCGGACTCGGCGACCCCGACGAATTCATGACCGAGAACTCCTTCGAAACCCATGTATCCCTGAACTAGCTGCAGGTCGGTTTCGCAGACTCCAGCCCGGATGACTCGTACCAGGACTTCGCCGGGGAGTGGTTCTGCCATCGGATGATCATGTTTGAGCGTGAAATCGGTGCCCGACAGGTGAAGTGCCTTCATGACGCGTACTCTCTGAACGAAACCCGATTGGATAACTGCCGAAATGTCACAACCTGCTTGTCTGAAACCATTTAAGGTCTGTGAGCGGCGGCGGGCTGCTGAATTTGCATGGCGGACGCGGATTGTTACAATTCCCCGCTCGCGTTTCGACGATAGTCGATCAGAGACCAATCTCTGGTTGTTACTCCGATTAAATTCAGAAGTTTGAGATTCAGGAAGTTCAGCTATGGCTCATAAGAAGGGACAGGGATCCAGCCGCAACGGTCGCGATTCAAATGCCCAGCGCCTCGGCGTCAAGAAATTCGGCGGTGAAGCGGTCATTCCCGGCAACATTCTGATTCGCCAGTGCGGAACGAAATGGCACCCAGGCAAGAACGTCGGCATGGGCCGTGACTACACGCTGTGGTCGCTTGTTGAAGGCACCGTTTACTTTGATCGCAAAGGTCGACGTATCAACATCAAGCCGGTTGAAGCTGAAGTTGCCGCCAATTAGTTCTGACGTCAGACATCGACATCATCGAAAACGGCCGAGCAGTATCGCTCGGTCGTTTTTTTGCGCGCTGTGGAGTTTCGTTTCAAGTGGACGCCGGGCGGCGTATCAACGACGAGGCTCGATGTCAGTTCTTCGGAAGCACGGCGAGGATTCGAGTCGGGCCTCCGGAGCCGGCTTCAATTCGAATCGGGGCAACGATCAGGAAGAATCCACGAGCCGGTAGCTTTTCCAGTTGGGCGACGTTTTCGAGTCCGTAGCGGCCAGCTTTGTTCACGATGTGATGGACAGCGAAGTCTTTGGAAATTCCGGAGTCAATGCTCAGGTTGTCGATACCGAGCCCCTTTGCCTTTCGATCGTGCATCAGAAACTTTGCAGCCTCGCCCGAGTACGACGGGAAGTGCAGCTTGCCCATTGCATCCTGGTTTTTGTATCGCGAATAGTTATCCCAGAATCTTCCCCATCCGGTACGGAGAAGGACGACGGTACCGTCAGGAATCCTTCCGTGCTTCGCTTCCCAATCCCGGATGTCCCGCAGAGTAAGTGTCGTATCGGCGTCCACTTCCGCTCGCGGTGCGATGTCGATGACGACTCCAGGAGCAAAGAATTGATCGGGAGTGATCATCGACAGGTCGGGCTGACCCGTTTCGAAATGATTCGGAGCATCGATGTGCGTGCCCAGGTGCTCGGGCATCGAGAACGCCTTTGACAGCACGCCGTCTTTCTCGATCGTTGCAATCGTCGTCAGGTGAAACGGCTCGTAGCCGGGGCCTGGCCAGTAAGCGTTCTTTGCGTTGAGGACGTGAGTCAGGTCGAGGATTCTTGCTTTGCCGGCTGCGACATCTGCCAGCGTGATGTCCTGCACCCTGCAGGCTTTAATTCTGATCGCGTCCTGCGCTGATGCCTCGTCACAGAATCCGATGACCAGAGGTGTCATGCACAGGGCGACGAGTTTCCACCGATTCAATTTCATCATAAATCCTCAAAGGTTTGGCATGGAAAGTTTGTTTGCCCCGAAGCCGTAGGCGCAGGCGTTTCTGAACGCAAATCGCACCTTCGCCTGCGGCTTCGGGTCAAACGATCAATCGTGTCAGGATTTACAAACAAGACCACTTCGGGCTGTCTTTGCGGAACCTGCCGGCTGCACGATTATGGCCGCGGCAGCGAAAATGAGGGCGGCGAGAGTCGGTT
>Ga0316208_1001254_pt1 | contig 24677 bp, 20 predicted proteins | sample 3monopyrite_MG_FD_204944 | JGI IMG/M metagenome (GOLD analysis project Ga0316208, IMG submission 204944) | Microbial mat bacterial communities from mineral coupon in-situ incubated in ocean water Damariscotta River, Maine, United States -... | ecosystem: Environmental > Aquatic > Marine >... | reverse complement strand
GAGAATAATGGATTGCGAATCAGTGCTCATCGATGTTCGGCTGGCTCGTCCACGACAAAAGCGAATGGAAGAAGGCAGCGTACAGATTTCCGACTTCGATTTCTCCAGCACCGTCAGCGCACGCCGTGATTCGTTGCGTGCCCCAATCGACCATCGGGCCAATCCAGTGCGGGGCGACGTCTGTCGCCAGAGCGGCAGTCCGGCCGGAGCCGTGGGTTCCCGTGACCAGCAAAGGATTCGCCGAGAGCTCTCGTGTTTGGAGGAGGTCACCGTCGAACTGAGCCTCGAAACGGACCGCCTGGAGAAGCGTCTCACTGTCGGGTTTTTCAGTAAACGCGTTGAAGCCGCCGATGATTGGAGGCCGTTCCGACCACGGCAGTCCGTCAGTAATCGGGTGAGCCGCGTCTCTCGCGGGGCGAGCGAACACTGGCTGATCGCAATTGCGACGGTCATCTGTGTCTGAAATCTCGACCGGCAATGCGTCGGCGACCAGTGTGCCGTCCCAGTTTCCGCCCAGACCGTGAAACGACTCCCAGCCGCCGATCATCAACAGGCCGGCACCGTCGTGGACTCGTCCGACAATCTGAGTCTGCAGTGCGGAGTCGATTTGCTCGGACGGATAATCGCTGAGAATAAAGAGGCTGCAATTCTGCGAAATATCGGAGCTGTCGAGCGTTCGTTCGCTGGCCACGTAGGCGAAGTCCCAACCCCAGTTCGTCATCAGCCCGGCCAGGTACGCAGCCGCGCCGTCCAGCGAAGTGTCACCGCAATAGAGAACTTGTGGGATGATCATATTGGAAAACTCAAACTAAAGAATTTGCTAATCAGGAGACGTCCTGAAATAACTCCAGAATCATGTGAAACAGAAATTGAACCACGGAAGAAACGAAAAGACACGGAATCCTTACCCGTTGTCTGCACCTGTTTTTCGTGTGTTCCGTGTATTTCGTGGTTTAATCCCGAACCTTGTGATTCTTTGAGCTTCCGCGGAGCAAGCTCTGCGTGAATTTGCCTGGTCGACGTGTTTCTTCAAAGGGCTCCGCTGTTTGGAAGCGTTCGAGAAGTATTTCAGTCCTGATCCTCAGTGACGCCAGCGTTTCGTTGCCAGAGCGTCCTGATGAGTTGCAGCTTACGTTCGACAGTCCGGGGAACGCATTCTAGTTTCTCGGCAATCTCGTCGTTCGTGAAGCCTTCGAGTTTCCACAAAGCGACGGACTGTAGCGTGTCGTCTTCAAGACGTGCCAAAAGTGACTGAAACTCGTCAGCAATCTGCGCGGCGAATTCTGGTGTCGGTTCCTGGCTGATGATCTCTTCGAACTCGAGCGTCGCGGATCCAGAAAGTGCCTTGTCGCCAACCGATTGTGAGCCGTCTGTTGCTGCGTTATCGACGACCGAACTGTCCGTTGCCGCGTGGCCAGTCCCGCCGCGTTTCTGTCGGTTGTGGTAGCGGATTAAGTCAACGGCTTTGTGAGCAGTGATTGAAACCAGCAGCGGCCACAGGTTTTCCCGGTCGACCAGTTGAGTGAATCGTCCGCCTTCGGCACCCTGGCAGAAACTGTGGAACGCGCTCAGAGCGACGTCTTCTTCGTCGGCCATCCGTTTCGGCATGCCGTGCAGTTTCTCGCGAGCCATGCCGACCATGCGCCGGAAGTAGAGTTCCCACAGCCGCTGTGCCGCCTGAGATTCGCCGTCCTTCAGGTTCTGAATCAGCCGCGTGACGGTCCCTTGCGGTGAGTGGTCTAATTCAGAATCCATCTTTGCGATTCCGCGAAAGTGGAGCAGGGCAGGTAGGGACTACGATCTTAATTGAGCCGAACAGTCCATCGAAAATGTGTGCCACTGGCTCTGCCAGTGCAAATTTGCCGGCAAACTCCGAATTCAAAGGGCACTGGCAGAGCCAGTGGCACACGACGAATCCGGAGTCCTGCTGTCATCTTTACTCACCGTCGTCCGGGCCTTGTTTCAGGCACCGGCCGATCTGACGCACTGCCTGCCGAAGCCGTTGAGCGTTTTCGACGATTGCCAGCCGAAGATAGCCTTCTCCGTCCGCGCCGAAGCCTCCGCCCGGGCTGACGGCGACGCCGGCCTCTTCGATGAGCTTCATGGAGAAATTGATCGAACCCATTTCCCGCCACGGTTCCGGGATCTTCGCCCAGACGAACATCGTTGCTTTCGGCGGATCGATTTCCCAGCCAAGTCTTGTCAGGCCCTCGCAAAGGGCGTCGCGACGAGCCTGGTACTCAGCAGCGACCGCATCGACGGCGTCATCGCAGTGTCTCATGGCAACGATGGCGGCGATCTGAGCCGCCTGGAAGATTCCGTAGTCGTAGTAGCCTTTGATCGTCGCGAGAGCCCGGACCATTTCGTGGTTGCCCGCGCAGAATCCGATTCGCCATCCGGCCATGCTGTAGCCTTTGCTCATCGTCGTGAATTCGACGCCGACGTCTTTCGCGCCGGGAGTCGACAGGAAACTCGGAGCTTTGTACCCGTCGAAGCAGATGTCGGCGTAGGCGAAGTCGCTGATCACCATGAAGTTGTACTTTTTGGCGAGGACGACGAGCTCGGCATAGAACTCCTGCTCAACGCAAGTCGTCGACGGGTTGTGCGGGTAGTTGACGATGACCAGCTTCGGAACGGGAAAGAGGTGCTCGCAGGTGTAGGCAATTCGTTCGAGAAAGTGCTGAGGGTCGCGGCAGTCCAGACTGATCACATTTCCGGCTGCAAGGACGACGGCGTAAACGTGAATCGGAAAGCTGGGAGCTGGCACGATGGCCGTATCGCCAGGACCCATCAGGGCGAGGCAAAGGTGGCTGAAACCCTCCTTCGAACCCAGGCAGGCGATGATTTCGCTGTCCGGGTTGAGATCGACGTCGTACTTCCGGGAGTACCGAGCGGCGACTTCCTTCCGCAGGTTTCCGATCCCGTTGGAAACGGAGTAGCGATGGTTTCTCGGGTCGGAAATGGCTTCCGCGAGCTTCTCGCTGATCAACGGGGCCGGAGCTTCCGTCGGGTTGCCCATGCCGAGGTCAATGACGTCGACGCCAGCGACCCGTTTGTCGTACTTGAGCTTGTTAATTTTGCCGAACATGTACGGCGGCAGACGTTTGACGCGGTCTGCGACCGGGATGGTAAACGGCTGGTCTTCGAACGGAACTTCTGATTCGCTGCGCATTTCAAGTCTTTCCGACAGACGTCCGCGCGACCCGCGCGATTCATTCGGTGAGGATTGTGGAGCCTCTTTGGTTATCTCGATTCGGCCTTGCCGGGTAAATCCTGAGGTGAAACACGGATTCCCGACAGGTAACGAGCGAAGTCTAACAGCCCGTGAAATCCGTGAAAGCATTGGATTCATCGGACTATATGTCGAGCCGCCTGAGCGAATTTCGCATTTCCTGGTCAACGCCCGAGCAGATTTGTGCGACACATCGAGTCCCGAAAGTGTTCACTCGGAAGTCTCTGGCTATACTCCCGGCACAACTGTGAATGGCTCGAACAGCTGCCCATGCAGAGTTCAGCCTTTTGCCCTCAGAATTCTGCCTTCCCTTCCCGGAGCACGCACCCGTGACACAGTCACTGATCGGAACTCACAAGCAGGAGCTCGACACTCCGATTCTCTGCATCGATCTCGACACGATGGATGCCAACATGAAGAGCATGTCCGACTTCATTCAGTCGCGCGGTAAAGAATGGCGACCTCACCAGAAGTGCCACAAGACGCCGGCCATTGCCTGGAAGCAGATGGAGTACGGAGCGACCGGGGTCACCTGTGCCAAGGTATCCGAGGCCGAAGTCATGGCCGCAGCGGGAATCGAAGACATCCTCATCGCCAACATGATCGTCGGCAAACGGAAGGTCGAACGCGTCGCCGCCTTGTGCCAGCACGCTGACCCGATCGTCGCCGTCGACCACTTCGCTCAAGTTGAGCCGCTGGCCGCTGCCTGCCACGCTCGCGGAGTCCTCTGCCGAGTCATCATCGAAGTCAACATCGGCCTGGACCGAGTCGGCTGCCGACCGGGTGTCGACACACTTGAATTGGCGAAGGGCATCGACCGGCTGGAAGGTGTCGACCTGGTCGGCATCATGGGCTACGAGGGCCACTTACTGTGCATCCCGGATCAGGTCGAAAAACGCGAGAAGATTGAACACGGCATGAACGTACTCAAGCACTGCCGCGATCTGCTGCTCGACGCAAACCTCGATTGCTCAATCGTCAGCGCCGGCGGAACAGGCTCTTACCAGATAACTTCGGACTGCGAAGGCGTGACGGAATTGCAGGCCGGCGGCGGCATCTTCGCCGACCCGTTCTACCGAAATCAGTGTGCGGTCGAGGGCCTTGAATACGCACTCACGATTCTGGCAACCGTCGTCAGCCGCCCGGTGCTCGAACGAGCCGTCCTGGACTCCGGCCGCAAAACCCACTTCCCCGATCAGGAACCCGCGATCGTCAAAGGTCACCCCGGAGCGACGGTCACGCGGGTCAGCGCCGAACATTGCCAGCTCGACCTGGAAGGCGAGTCACGCAACCTGAAGATCGGCGACAAAGTCGAACTGATCGTCGGCTACGCAGACCACACATCGGTCCTGCACGACGCCTTCTACGGATTCCGCAACGACATCCTGGAAACGGTCTGGCCCATCGCCGGCCGCGGCAAACTGCAGTAACTACGTCCGAGACTTGGGGCCAATCATGTCACCTCTCCCCCTTGGGGGAGAGGTCGCGGTCTCAGCCGCAGGTGAGGGGGTTACTTACAACCATCTCTTTCAAGGGATGATTGCTCGTAATCTGTGTCGCGAAGCGACAAGAGGTCATTACGATCCGCCGAGCATCCCCGGTAGTACCTCTTGCGGCTCCGCCACCCCGTTGCAAGCAACCGGGGCCACCCTGCGTGGCTCGAAAAGAAGAACGCCGAAAACGATGGAGAGACGCGGGCAAAACGTGTTGATGCAGTAGGAGCTCAAGACTGAGCTAACCGTCGCTGTATCTCGTGGTGAGCGGCTCCGTTATGAGGCTTGATTGAGGTTGAGGCGTTACTCGGCTTCTTCCGCGACGAAGGTATTCGGAAGTGTCGGCTCCTCTCCGGCCGACTGCAGAATTTCATCCAACGCCTCAAACATCGCCGATTCCTGCGGTGTCGGATTCTCAGGGATGGAGTATGCCGGAACGTCGTAGGGCTCACGTTGCGAACCGAAGAACACCACAACCGGCGACAGGACGAAAATGACGATAGGACTGATTCGGTAAAAGAGTCGCGATCCTTCTGAGTCTGACGTTAGAAACGGCCATTCGAAGCCGATGAGACCAAGCATCGCCACCAGGATCACGAAGAGATACAGGCCCGCCTGTCGTATGTCATCAGGGTTATTTAGAACCTCCAGCCCCATGGCGAAAAAGAATCCGGCCACAGTCAAAGAGGCGATTTCCCCGTTAACTGGGGGCAGAGGCCGAATACGCATAGCTTTGGTCCTCAAGCAGTCCTCACGACGAATTGCTTCTTTTGCTGCTTTCCGAAGAACGAACAGCATCCAAGCAGTGGCTCCGGTTGCTCGCAACCGGAGTCGCGAAGCGACAAGAGGTTGCTGGCCAAAACTGTGAGTGACCTCTTGCGACTGTGCCGCCCTGATTGCGAGCAATCAGGGCCACCCCAAAAGGCATGCAGCGTCGTCCGACAGTCTGACGACGCGGGGACTCGCCCCAGCCCTGTTCACGACGAGTTTTGGGGCTCGATCCAGCTTACGTGTGCAGGGGCCTGGGTTGCCTACTTGCCGATGCAGTAGAGGTTTTTGGTGGAGCGGATGAAGAGTTGGCCGCCGCTGGGGGTGATGGAGGCTCGGAAGATTTCTTCGTCGTCTTTCAGCAGGTTGCAGCGGCTGACGATCTTTGGGGTGTCGGCCGGTTCGACGACGATGGCCTCTCCGCCGTCTTCGATGAAAGCGACCAGGCCGTCGTAGGCGACCGGGCTGGCGGTGACTGTTCCGCCGATTCGTTCCTGCCAGAGTTCTGCGCCGGTGGTGGCGTTGTAGCAGGTCAGAATTCCGCCCCTCATGCTCATGGCAAGGACGTAATTGCCGACGATGATGGGCGATGGCAGGTCTCGACCTTTACGACCTTTACTCCAAACGACATTGCTGGCGGTGACGTCGCCCGAGCCGCCAGGCTTAACGGCGAAGATCGCGGGGCCTCGACCAGGGATGAAGTAGACCAGGCCGTTGGCTGGAGTGACGGTCGGTGTGCCTCGACCATTCGTGCCGGAGACTCGCCAGAATTCTTCGCCGTTGGCTGGGTTGTAACCTCGGATACCCGTATGACCTTGCACGACCATTTCGCGGCGGCCAGCGGCTTCGATCAGGATGGGGCTGCTCCAGCCGCGTTGCCCTTCGCGGGGTGTTGTCCAGAGTGTGTCGCCGGTCAACTTGTCGACGGCGAGCAGGAAGCCTTTTTCGTCAGAGTCGCAATTCTGGATGAGCATATTGTCGATGAGAATCGGGCTGGCGGCCGTTCCCCAGGGGCCGGGGAATTCTCCCAGGTCACGGTTCCAGAGCTGTTTGCCGTCCATCGACAGGCAGAACAGGCCGCCGCCCTGGCCGAAGAAGCACCAGACTCGTTCGCCGTCCGTCACGCAGGTGGACGACGCCCAGCCATTCATGACGTGAGACGCCTCCGGAGTGCCTTTCCACAGGCTGGTTTGCCAGACGATGTCGCCGGAGTTTCGGTCAACGCAGAGTGCAACTCGTTCGGCACCTCGGTTAAGAGCCGCCGTCAGAAACATTCGCTCGCCCCAGATGATCGGCGACGACTGACCGGCTCCAGGCAGCGGAGTCGTCCACTTGACGTCAGCAGGGCTCCACTTGCGAGGGAATCCCGTTTCGTTGGAGTGGCCGTCCTGACTGGGGCCTCGCCAGCGTGGCCAGTTGGAGTCAGCCAAAGCGGTGTCGAAAGCGGTCAGTGCAAAGCAAGCCAGGCAGGCAAGGGCGGTGAGTCTCGACACAGCGGTTCTCCGAAACTGGTGGGATGGTGTATGAGGGTGGGGAAAGTTTTAGTCGATCAGAATCGCGAAGTCACAGCAAACTGACCTCGGCTGCACTTAGGATCAGTCCCGAAATAACTTCCCGATTTCCGTCGCCTTGTTTGACCCGAAGCCGCAGGCGATGGTGTTTTGAATGCGTGCCAGCGTCTGAAACGCGGGCGCCTTCGGCTTCCGGTCAAACAAGGAACTTATTTCAGGACTATTCCTTAGTAGCCGGCATCGTCGATCGGTTCGTCCAGTTCGTCTTCGAAGATCTTTTCAGCAAGTTTGTCGGCTGAGATCGGTTCGACGATGGCGTATTTACCGTCGCTCCATCGCAACAGGTCGACCTCGCGACAGCGTGCGCTGCAGAACGGAAAGTCTTTAGATTCGGTGGCGGCGGTTGCTGATAACTCGATCTCGCAGATCGGGCAGGAAGGAAGTCGGACCACGGGAATTGTCTCCGGGAAGTGCTGAGTTTTCGGTCAGAACGTGTATCGATAGGCCATCGTGCTATGAGCGGCAAGCGTTTCGCGCAATAATCGCGGCTCGTGGCTGAGTTTCACGGCTGCTTGATAGTCGGCGGAAACAGCCGAGTGGCCAGAGAATAGCGAGCGGCACATTGAGGACGCGACAATGACGACGGATACCGTTTTTCAGATGACCGGCACGCATGTTCGGTTTGGCGTTGGAGCGACTCGCGAAGTCGGTTTGGATTTCGCGGACCTCGGAGCAAAGCGAGTGATGCTACTTGTTGATCCGGCAGTGCGGGATCTTTATCCCGGACAGGCAGCGATCGAGTCTTTGGAGTCGGCAGGCGTCGATTTCGAAGTCTTCGACGGTGTCCGTTGCGAACCGACTGACACTTCGTTTCTTCAGGCGATCGAAGTGGCGACGAGCGGGAACTTCGATGCGTTCCTTGCGGTCGGCGGCGGATCGACGATCGACACGGCAAAGGCGGCCAATCTTTATGCCAGCTGGCCGGCGGAATTCACAGAGTATGTGAATCCGACGCTCGGTAAGGGGACGACTCCGCCGGGACCGCTCAAACCGTTGATCGCCGTCCCGACGACGGCTGGCACCGGCAGCGAGACCACGGCCGTCGCGGTTTTCGACTTTGAGAAAGAGCGAGTCAAAACGGGCATCGCCAATCGGTACATGCGACCGATTCTGGGGGTGCTCGATCCAGAGAATACTCGGACGTGTCCGAAAGAGGTGGCGGCCAGTGCGGGGCTCGATGTGCTGTCACACGCCCTGGAGTCGTTTACGGCGTTGCCGTTTCTAAGTCGCGACAAACCGGAGCGACCGTCGATGCGGACTGCCTATCAGGGCTCGAATCCGATCAGCGATGTCTGGGCTTTGGAAGCGTTGCGAGTCGTGGCCGAGTTCCTGCCGCGCGTGTTTCAGGATTCGGAAGACGAGGAAGCTCGCGGGCGAATGTTGCTTGGGTCGTCGTACGCGGGAACCGGGTTCGGCAACGCGGGGGTTCATCTGCCTCATGCAATGGCTTATCCGGTGGCCGGGCAGGTCGAAGGTTACATTCCGCCGGGGTATAACGCGGATCATTCGATGGTGCCTCACGGAACGTCGGTCATTGTCCACACGCCGGCCGTGTGTCGCTTCACAGCGCCGTCAGCGCCCGAGCGACATCTGCAAGCGGCAGCCGCGTTAGGGGCGGACATTCGTGATGCGTCGCCCGACGACGCTGGCGACATCCTGGCTGAACGAGTCACTCACTTCATGAAGTTGATGGAGCAGCCAGGCGGCATCGAAGATTTTGGTTACGGAGAAGCGGATATTCCGAGACTCGTCGACGGCACGCTGGTGCAGGCTCGGTTGCTTAAACTCTCGCCGCTGAAGACAGGGGCTGCGGAGCTGACGGAACTGTTTAGAAACTCGCTCAGACTGTATTAAGTTCATATTGAACGGCGCCCCGGAAGTAGTTCTGCACGAGCACTCACTCATTGCAGGACGCGGCTCCGTCGCCTCAGGACGTTTTCATTTTCAAAGGATCAAGACATGAGTCGATCGTTGCCAGTTCTGTTTCTGCTTGCCGGAAGTCTTATCAGCATGGATGTCCGCGGCGCATTCGCGGAACAGGATTTCGGCATCGGCGAAATCGAGTTCACCGGCGGCAAGTATGAGAAAGAGAAGTTTACGTACCTGATTCTGCCGCCGCTCAAGATCGAAGTGGGTAAGCAATACCCGTTGCTGTTCTTCATGCACGGAGCTGGCGAGCGGGGCAACGATGTCGAGAAACTCGTGCCTCATCTGCCGACTCAGATGTCGAAAGAGGAATGGATCGGGAAGTATCCGTGCTTCATGGTGATTCCGCAGTGTCGGAATGATGAGCAATGGGTGAATCAGGCGTGGAGTGAGAAAGAGTCTGCTCCGCTGGCAGAGAAGCCGAGCGACCAGATGCAGATGGCGATGGCCGTGCTGGATCAGTCGTTGGAGACTTTGCCGATCGATCGAAGCCGCGTTTACCTGACAGGTTTGTCGATGGGCGGCTTCGGCTCGTGGGAACTCGCGATGCGCCGGCCAAAATTATTCGCAGCAGTGGCGCCTGTCTGCGGAGGCGGTGACGAGTCAAATGCCGCACTGCTTAAGGGCGTGCCAATCTGGGCTGCTCACGGAGATGCCGACACCGTCGTCTGGCCGGTTCGGTCACGTCGTATGGTCGAATCGATCAAGGCGACAGGTGGAAACGTGAAATATACCGAGTATCCCGGCGTTGGTCACAACTCGTGGACACCGTTTTACTCGAATCGCGAAGGTGTGATTCCGTGGTTGTTCCAGCAGGTGAAGAAGCCGGCAAAGAACGGTTCCTGATCAGCCGCGATTCAGGACCTTTTTCATGGCACCGTAAAGCCGCGGGTTTCGTTTCGCCGTTTCGCGGAATGACTGAGCCGCTCGCTTCAGGCGAGGAGTCATGCCAGATCCGAACAGGTGAACGTTGAAGACCTGGCGAGTCTCGGAGGCAAAACGAGCTTTGTAGGCCTCGTCGCCCAGGCCGAAATCGAATACTTCCACGCCTCGGTCGATCGCGTCTTCCAGCATGAAGCTCAGGAGGACATCCCCGGCGGCGTACTTCGACCATTCGGCGGCGAATGTCGGCGCGTAATAGGAGTATCGACCATCGGATTCGAGGCCCAGGCACAGAGCGATGTCCTGCCCGTCAAGGCGCAGAGTGCTCAGCTTTGCCGAATGTTGAGTCGGTCCCTGTAGGATCGCTTCGAGAAATCGCTGCCCGTTTTCGTCTTCGAGAAAGCTTTCGTCGCCGGCTGCGAGTCGGCGTTCGCGGTGCAGTTTAATGAACCGCTCTCTCGCTTCTGGCAATTCTTCTTGCGGGAGTGCCGACACGAATTCCAGATTGCCGAGGCGTTCAAGTTGGTTGCGGCGGCGTTTCGTGGTCTTCTTTCGGCAAAGTTTCTTCTTCAGTTCCTCTGGTGTGCCTTCGGACAGCCGGGCCGCTGGTCCAACGCCATGTTGAGCGATAAACGGTCGGCAGGGAAAGCTGGCCGCTGTTTCCGGGGCGGTCGTTTTTATAGCCTTAAGTAGCCAGGAATCTTCGATGACGTTTTCGAGGCACCCGTTACTCCACGCTAGACTCGAATCGTCGAGAGCTGACAGGGCGAGGCGACAGATTTGATCCAGGTCAGCTTCGACGAATGCTGATGTTGCATCTTTGGCGATGATCAAATCGTTGAAGTCGCCGCGTGGGCTGCCGAGGAATTTAAGGCCCCCGTCACGCACGCCGACCGGCAGAATCGCAATCGGTGCGCCGGCGTGAGTGATGACCGGGCAGCAGGGAGTCAGGCCTTCACCGTAGGCCTGAGCGAACGCCGCCAGCCAGTCGAAGTGTGTGAAGATCTCGGCACGAGGATCCGCGGCCCAGACTCTCGACCACTCTTCCCGATGCTGGTCAAAGTCGGACCATGATCGAATCAGCGAGACTGCAAACTTTCCGGCAGCAACCATTGAAATACCTCTGCTCAAGTTTTCGTCGAATCTCGGGATTCAGCGGTTTAATCGTGAAGTGGTCGTAGGGTGCGTCTTGACGCACCGTTCGTTTGCTGGAAGTTGTGGTGCGTCGAGACGCACCCTACGAAGGTGATGACGCATCCGTCGTAACGAGTTGCGACGCTGGTCCCGGGGAATATTCAGCCGCGTCGGTGGCAAAGTCTTTCGTGATTGGTGCGTTGCCGGCAGTGGCTTCGCCATTCGGCGAACGGAGTTCTCTCAAACAGTCCATCAGGCCGCTGACTTCGGCTCGAAACTGCCAACGTTCTGCATCCGAGCCGATGTCGACTCGCTTAAGTTCTAAGAGCGACTGCGAATTCCGGTTGAGCCCCGAGACCGTCGTGACCGCTGAGGGAATTCGACGCTCTCTTAACGCAGCGAAGACCCGGTGGTCGTAGTCCGCTTCTGTTCCGTTTGGAAAGGCGAACGTGGGTGATGAAGAGCCAAGGTTTTCAAGGATGGAGCTGTGTGAGTCGGCAATCTCCGAGTGAACCTGATCATCGCTCAGACGGCTGAGGAGTTCGTGGTTGACGGTGTGCGGGCCGAATTCGACCAGGCCCGAATCGAGCATCTCGGCGGCGTTGTCCCAGGACATGAGCTGGAAGTCGTGGCGTGTTTGATTTTTCAGTCCAGCGTTGCCCGTTTGCTGGCAGACGTCCGCAAGGGCTGTGTCTTTCAGTTCAACTGGCAGCCGCTTGAACGCGGCCAGTAAGGTGTCGAAAACTTCCTGCCTCGTAACAGCGTCGTCCCAGTTATGATCGCCGAGATTGTGTGATGACAGATTGAGTTCCATCGATTCGAACGACTGAATCTCGGCAAACAACCGATCCTGCCAGAGCAGATCGTCCGTGCCGACGTAGCCCGTGGCGAGGTACATGGTGGCCGGAACGTTCAGTTCGCGAAGAATCGGGAACGCGACTTCGTAGTTATTGCGGAGTCCGTCGTCGAACGTGATGGCCGCGCATCGGCGGGGCAGGGGATGGCCGCTCAAGCGTCGTCTGACGATTTCGGAGAGCGGCAACACTTCGTAGTGATGCTTTAAAAACTGAATCTGCCAGCGGAAGTCGTCAGCCGGGATCTGGCACCAGTGATCCCAGGCACGGCGCTCGGGCAGGATTCCGTGGTACATCACGATCAGAAGCTGGTCCGCGTGGGCTGCTCGGCTGATCGTGGAAGCTCCGAAGGCCTCGGCTGTGCGAATGAGTTGTTTGGTGATACCAGTCATGGGGTGTGTCTTTGGCGGCAGTCGGCAGTCGTCAATCTCGGAGGTTTGTGAAGTTTCGCCCACGGCATTGGCGACTCTGAAAGTTAGCCTCAAAACGTGGGACTGCCTGATCTTCGCGTCGTCCGAACGGTGAATCGTTCGGATTGTCGCTGTGGCGTCGCAATTCGCGACTAATCCGCAGTCGATCAGGTGAGGGAGTGATGCCGTTTTGCAACATCGTCACGGTGAGCCTTGAAATGATCTCAATTAGCTCGTGCGGGTAGGGTGGAGGAGTCACGAAAAAACGTCACAATGCCCGGCTCGCTGAAATCGGCGACTGCATGACATTCTTGGACTGACCAGAACGGGACGCGAAATGATTTTTAACTTTCGACGATTGAGTCTGCAAAAGTGCCTGTGGGCGATTCTCGCCTTCATGTTTGTTGCTCCGGCGATGGCTGCTGACCGACCGAATATCCTGTTCATTTTCTCGGACGACCACGCTCCGCACGCGATCGGCGCCTACAACGGCTGGCTCAAGAGCGTTAATCCGACGCCAAACATCGACAAGCTGGCTGCTCAAGGAACGTTGTTCGAGAACAGTTTTTGTACAAACTCGATTTGTGGCCCGAGCCGCGCGGTGATCCTTTCGGGAAAACACAGTCACAAGAACGGGTTCATGAATAATGGAAACTCATTCGACTGGGACCAGCAAACCTTCGCAAAGATCCTGCAGAAGTCTGGTTACAACACGGCGATCTACGGAAAGTCGCACTTGAAGGGCGAGCCGCAAGGCTTCGACGACTGGAAAGTCCTGCCAGGGCAGGGGCTCTACTACAACCCGGACATGAAAACGCCGAAGGGCATGAAGCGAATCGAAGGTCACTGCACAGACATCGTTACCGACCTGGCCATCGAGTGGCTTAAGGAAGGCCGCGAAGACGAGAAGCCGTTTTGCCTGATGGTTCAGCACAAGGCTCCGCATCGAAATTGGATGCCCGCCGAACGGCACCTGCACCTGTACGACGACATCGAGATTCCCTACCCGAACACTCTGTTCGACAAATGGCATGACAACGCCCCGCCAGCTCGGTTTCAGGAGTTGGAAATCGATCGGCACATGCATCTCAATTTTGACCTGTTCGTTGACCTGACGGCCGACTTCCCAGACCTCAAGGGACGCTTCGACCGGTCTGCCTGGCGGAACCTGAAGAGAATGACGCCGGCTCAGACGAAAGCCTGGCGCGACGCGTACGGTCCGAAGGACGCAGAATTCCATCGGCTCAATCCGCAGGCTGACGATCTGGTCCGCTGGAAGTTTCAGCGTTACGCCAAGAACTATCTCCGTTGCGTGAAAGGCGTCGATGAGAGCGTCGGCAAGTTGATGGCAACTTTGGATGAGATGAAGCTGGACGACAACACAGTCGTGATTTATTCATCAGACCAGGGCTTCTACATCGGCGATCACGGCTGGTATGACAAACGCTGGATGTACGAAGAGTCGCTCAAGATGCCGTTTATCTGTAAATGGCCCGGCGTCACGAAGCCAGGCTCGCGCGTCAAAGAGTTGATTCAGAATCTGGATTACGGCGAGACATTTATCGAGATGGCTGGCGCCGACATTCCGGACGACATGCAGGGCAAGTCGCTCGTCCCGTTGCTGAAGGGCGAACATCCTGACGACTGGCGGAAGTCGATCTACTATCACTACTACGAATACCCCAGCGTCCACATGGTGCCTCGGCACTACGGAGTCCGGACCGAACAGTACAAGCTAATCTACTTCTATCAGTTCGACGAATGGGAATTCTACGACCTGAAGGCAGACCCGGACGAACTGCAGAACGAGTACGAGAATGCCGAGTACGCCGAGCAGATCGCCGCTCACAAGAAAGAGCTGACCCGCCTCCGCAAGCACTACGACGATAAAAGCGACACCGGAGTTATGTCCAAAGAATGGCAGAACGAGGTTCGCAATCAGCGAGCGGCGAAGTAATCCACCGAAAAGTTGTTAGCTTGAGGACGCACAGACCGGCGACCGTTTCTGTGCGTCCTTTTTCCAATTAAACACGATCTCATGCAGTAAACGCTGATCAGTCAGCAACAGGACACACGCACGATGGAAGCTGGAATTGTCGGGTTGCCGAACGTTGGGAAGAGCACGCTGTTCAACGCGCTGACGATGTCTCAGGCAGCGGCCAGTGCGAACTATCCGTTCTGCACGATCGAGCCGAACGAGGGCATCGTTCCCGTCCCGGATGGACGACTCGAGCGAATCACCAGGTACATCGTTCCTCAGAAGGTCATTCCGGCGACTTTGAAGCTGGTTGACATTGCTGGAATCGTCAAAGGGGCGAGCGTCGGCGAGGGGCTCGGAAATAAATTCCTCAGCCATATCCGGGAGGTTGATGCCATCCTTCAGGTTGTTCGTTGCTTCGAAGACGAGGATGTCACTCACGTCGGCGGCGATGTCGATCCGTTGTCAGATATTGAGACCATCGAGACCGAGTTACTGCTGGCCGATATGCAGACACTCGATAACACGCTGCCCAAGGTTGAGCGGACCGCTCGCAGCGGCGATGCTGATGCGAAGCTCGCGGTGTCTGTGATCAAGAAATGCCAGGATTGCGTGAATGATTCGCTCCCGATCCGAGCTCTGGAACTGGATGAGGACGAGCGAAAAGTCGTCAACGGTTATGGCTTGATGACGGCCAAGCCGATCCTCTACGTCGCGAACGTTGACGAAGACGACCTTGCAGGACAGGGACCGCTGGTTCAGAAGGTTCGAGAATACGCCACAAAACACGGCGCAGATGTAGTGCCTGTCTGTGCCAAACTCGAATCCGAGTTGGCAGAACTGGACGAAGAGGACCGCACGGAGTTGCTGGAATCGGTCGGGCTGACCGAGCCGGCACTTGGGCCGCTGGCTCGTGCCGCCTATCACACTTTAGGACTGGCGAGTTACTTCACAGCTGGCGAGCAGGAGGTCCGCGCGTGGCCCATTCCTATCGGAGCGACGGCTCCTCAAGGCGCGGGCGTGATTCATACTGACTTCGAACGCGGCTTCATTCGTGCTGAAGTTTACTCGCTGGAAGACCTTGAAGAATTCGGCAGTGAGAAAGAGATTCGTGCGGCCGGCAAACTGCGAGTTGAAGGCAAGACCTACGTGATGCAGGATGGAGACATCTGCCACTTCCTGTTCAATGTCTGAGACGCTGTGAGTTTTTCTACAGGCATGACGGTAGGCTGGAACAAGCTTGGCGCAGTTCCGGCAATCCGAACGGGTTTCGACTTTCGACTTTCGACTTTCGGAACTGCGCGGAGCTTGTTCCAGCCTACAAACAACAACAACCAAGCGGACTTGCTGTGAAGCGGGGCATTTCACTTCTGCCGATTGCGAGAGGCTGATGCTGCCACGAAAACAGTTTTCAATGACATGGCTGGTTGTCGTCAGTTTTTTTGCCTGCCCGAGCTATGCACGGTCGGGTGAAAAACGTCCGCCGACTGAATTCGTCGGCGACTTGCTTGGTACGGGGTCGGAACTCGACGCCTTGCCCGTTTTTGTTCTCCCTGAGGGCGCAGTCAATGGCGACTGGTTGTCGCTCAGAATGCCGCAGTTGAGCCAGTAAGGTGACGCAGCGGTTTCATGGTTATTGAGTAAGCATCGTTCGTCTCCGGTGATTCCGAGACTCAAACTGCGGCAGTTGGAGAAGCGTGAGTGTCCACGGAGAATCCGACAACAGAGCCCGCGAAACGAAGACGGAGAGCGTCCTTGAAGCTCCGTTGTCTCTTGTTGTTTCTTGGGTTGTCGTTTGGGTTTCTGCTGGCTGAAGGCCTGCTGGTTGTCGCTGGCGTGTCTTATCCGCTGCCCTATCGGGCGGATCAGTATTGCGGGACTGGCCTGGCTCCCAGCTTTCGTGGCTGGTGGTCAAAGGAAGGCGCTGCCGAAATTCGGACAAACTCAGCAGGGTTTCGCGATCGAGAACACAGTCTCCAGAAACCGAAAGATGTGCTTCGTATCGCCGTCCTTGGCGATTCGTACATCGAAGCGTTTCAGGTGTCGCAGGACGAGATGTTCGCATCGGTGCTGGAAGACGAGCTGAATTCAGACCGGTTCGGAGGCGAGCGGAAAGTCGAAGTCCTGAGCTTCGGTGTTTCCGGATTCGGAACTGCTCAGGAATTGCTGATGCTGCGTCACCATGTCTGGCAGTTCGATCCGGATGTCGTGCTGCTGGCGTTTCTTCCCTCAAACGATCTACGTAACAATTCTTCGCGGCTGGAGTCGCAGCGGCTGCGGCCTGTGTTTGAGATCGAGGACGCGGACGACAGTGACGAACTGGTGCTCGACAATTCTTTCCGTAATGAGCCTTCGTACCTGTATGCGATGAGTGATTCTTTTCGAAGGAAGACGTTACTGATCAACTCGTCACGAGTTCTGCAGGTCATTCAATCGATTCGAACCGGTGAATTCTCAGCCCGACTGGCGGAGCGAGAGCAGCACGATGGAAAGGTTCCGCTGCGTGATCGACTCGGGCTTGATGACCAGTGTTTCAAACCGCCGGCCGATGACGATTGGCGGCATGCCTGGAAACTCGCTGAGCGATTGATTCAGCAGATGAATCACGAAGTTTTTGAGCACGGCAGTCGGTTTGCGATGACCGTGGTCACTGCCGGAGTCCAGGTCACGCCGGACTCCACAAAGCGGCAGCGATACTGCGAGGCTCTCGGCGTACCCGATCTGAACTATGCGAACTCCCGTCTGAGCCGCCTGGGGCAAGAGCTTGAGTTTCCGGTGGTCGTTCTTTCCGAAGACATGCGAGCGTATGCCGCAGAAAATGAGATCGACCTTCACGGGTTCGACAATACTGCGCCAGGCGAAGGACACTGGAACGCGGCAGGGCATCGTGAAGCGGCTCGACTGTGTGCCGATCACCTTTTGCGGATCTGGAAAAGCGAATTCGCTGGCGAGTGAGAGCGAAGCTTTTTCTGTGGCGACGCGAACGAGCGGCGAGCCGGGTCAGCTTACGTTGTGCGGTGCGGTCATCTGATAAACGCACAGCTTGCCGTCGAACTGCGGGACGGCGAGTTGTCGATTGTCTGGAGTCATGTCCAGGCCTCGCGCGCAGTGTGACAACGTTACCGAGTGGAACGGCTTTTCTTCGCCGGGCTTGAGGAACCAGAGCATGCCTTTGTTGCCGCCTTGTGGAGCTCCGGAGGCGACAATGAATCCTTCGGGGTGCTCGCACACTCCCCAGACCATGCCCTTGTAGGCGTCGTCTTTCCACTTGTGGAGATGCTCGAACTTCTCCCAGTCCACATGCAGGACCATCGGTTTGTGGACGCCAGCGAAGGCGTTCGTGACTTCGGTCAGGCCTGCGACGATCAGCGTCTTTCCATCCTCGCTGAACCGCATGTCTCGAGCACCGCCCATGTCGGCTCGGAACTTCTGATCGAAGCCCCACATGAACTTTGCTTCAAGTGACCGGACCTCTTTGCCCGTTTCAATGTCCCAATCCTTGATGACGCCCATCAGGTCGAACGAAGCCAGTCGCTCTCCGTCAGGATGGAATACGGCGGCGTAGGGGTATCGATCGTGGCCAGCGAATTCCTGCTGAATTTTACCGTCGGGGATGCTCCAGAGTTTGATCAGGTTATCGTTGCCGCATGACGCGAGGAGTTTTCCGTCCGGGCTGACACGAACCCACCTGACCCAGCCTTTGTGGGCATCGATCATTTGGATCGGAGACGGAGCGTCGTCCGCGGCATTCCAGATACCAATCCGGTGATCGTAGCCGGCGGTGAACAGCAGCTTGCCGTCAGGCGAAAAATCCAGACATCGAACCCAGCTCTGGTGGCCTTTGAAAAGCGTCTTCGAAGAATCGTCGCCTGACAAAGTCCAGCGATAGACGTGGAAGTCTTCCGCTCCTGCAAACACGAATCTGCCGGTGGGGTCGATACGGCAGGTCGTGAGCGGAATGTCGTGTTTGAACTCGGCAACAACGTGCGTTTGCGTTGCGTCGATTGGATTCTCGGGCAACGGCGGTGGGGCAGGGCGTTGCACGGTTTGTGCTGGCGTGGGCGGGTTGTCGTTGGTTGGTGTTTTCATGCCAGAAGCTCCTCGATCGGCGAGGCGGACGGATCGCCGATGGGTACTGGGCGGCCGGGAATATCGTGATTGGCCATGGTGTCGAGGCCTAACGCTCGGAAGTAAGTATGGAAGAGGTGCCCGCCGCTGACTTCACGCTCGGCGACTTCCGTTCCTTCGGCATTGGTCGAACCGACGACCGCTCCCGGAACGATTCCGCATCCACCCAGCGCGACGGAGACTGACGATCCCCAATGATCGCGGCCGTAACGTTGATTGAGTTTTGGCGTCCGTCCGAACTCGGAGTAAATCAGAACGAGCGTCGACTCCAGCATTCCCGATTCGTGCAGATCGTCAAGCAACATGCAGAACGACTTGTCGAACTCGTCGAGCTGTTCGAGGTGGAAGTTGAAGTTCTCGGCGTGCGTGTCGTATCCGTGATGAGTCACTTTGACGCAGGTCGCGCCGTTGTTCAGGAGTTCGCGGGCGAGGATGCATCGCACACCGAACGGGTGCGAACCGTATCGTTCGACGTCTTTGGCGGACGGCTCCTGCTCAAACAGGGATTTCCGTTTCATCAGTCGCTGTGCCATCTCGAACGAAGAATCAAACGCTTCGGTGAATGCCGGCTGTCCGCCGCGACCGGCGAAGCGTTCGTTGGCAAGCCGGCGGAATTCGTTGCGACGTTGAGCGGACTCTTCATTAAGACTCGCCGGGCGGTTCAGGTTTTCTGGAGCGTTGACGCCGAGTAGTTTGAGTTGAGCGTGCTGTGCTCCCAGAAACGCATTTGTGTTGTCTTCCAGGCCTCGCGTCGTGATGTGCAGGTAGCCTGGCAGCGGCGGGTTTTCCGGGGCGAGGTACTTGGAAGCGACGGCTCCGACGTAGGGAAAGTCGCCAGCGGTTCGGCCTTTTTCAAGCCGCAGTCGGCCGATGCGATGATCGTTCGTTTTCAGGTCGAGGCTGCGGACAATCGAGAGGCGATGCATCCGTTGCGCCATGTGGGGCATCAGTTCGCAGATATGAATTCCTGGGACGGACGTTGGGATTGCGCGAAACGGTCCGCCGTATTTGGTTCCCGGTTTTGGATCCCAGCTTTCAAACTGGCTGAGACCTCCTTGCAGGAAGACCTGCAGGATTCGTTTCTGGCCGGATTTGACGGCCTCGGCCTGCGCTGGTGTCAGAAGACCACCGATCGCAGCCGCTCCGGCAGCGGAGCCCGCCACGAAACTTCGTCGCGATAGCTGGTGGTCAATTCGGTTGCATCCGATTTCGCGTCGCACGATGCACTCCTGTGAAACTTAATGCTGGTCGCAGCGGAGTTTGTGAGCCGCGAGCCGGTCAGATTCGGTCAGTGATTGAAACGGAATTCGGCAGAGGAAAGCAACGCCCAGGTCATTTCGCGAATGGCGGTTGCTCGATCGCTGACCGATTTGAGGTAGTTTGTCACGGCGGCTGCTTCGTTTTCAGCCGGCGGTCGAGAGAGGGTCGAGATGTATAATTCTTCGGCAAGAAGTTCAGACGAGTCCAGTTTCTGCAGCCGGTCCGTTAAAGCCCCTTCTTGCGGTTCCAGCCATTTCTCGACGTTGGCGCCGTTGATGACAAACAACGCCTGGTCGGCGGTCGCTTCGAAACTCGTTTTCTGGCCGCCCTGTCCGGCAAAGCGAGTGACCACCAGATCGAGTTCCGGTTTCAATGCTTTGTGCAGAGTTTCTTCCCGCCAGAGCGGGTCTACTTTTTTAGTGGCTGCGGCATCCGGTTCAGCTTTCAGCAGCGCTGCTTCCTGAGCCGTCATGGTGACTGTCGAAAAACCAGTGGCGACGAGCGACGACCATCCGAACTGTTCGGCCGAGAGTGGTTTCAGCAGTCCGCAGGCGAACGCTGCAGCAGCTTCACTGTTTTGTTTGGAGTTCGCTGCGAGCTTGCTCGAACGCTGGTAAGTCTCGGTCAAAGCCAATTCTCGAATCAGCCAGCGAGTGTCGTACTTGTGTTGCTGAAATTCGTCGGCAAGCAGATCGAGGACTTCTGGATGCGACGGTGGGTTGTCCGCGTGCCGAATGTCCAACGGTTCGACGAGGCCGCGGCCCATCATCAGTGCCCACAGGCGGTTGACGATGTTGCGTCTGAAGTCGACGTTGTCCTCAGCGACCAACGCCTTCGCGAGCTGCATTCGTCGGCTGTAGGTTGGGATGCCTCGCACCTTGCCAGCCGGCTTGGCGATGTAGAGTTCTGCGGCAGGTTCCGGGTCAGGAATGCCTGGCAGGTTGAGCACGCGAGGATCCGTCTGCCCTTCCTCGGCCGTGAAGACTGATGTGAATTTGACGTCGCCTTCGGCCTTCTCACCCAGGACTTTCTTCTTTGTCTTCGGATCAGTGAAGACGTAGCTGCGTTTCAAAAATGCACTCAGTCCGTAGTAGTGACGCTGAAGATAGCCGTCGATGCTCGGGTGGTCGTGGCACTGAGCACACTCAAGGTCGACTCCCAGGAACACACGACCGATGTCTCGCGTGATAAGGTCGACGTCGAACTTCCGGTCGAGGAAGAACTTTGCTGCCGGACGCTGCTTCTCGTCGACTCCGTCTGCGGAAAGGATTTCCGTGACGAGCTGGTCCCAAGGTTTGTTATCGCGGAATGATTCCCGCAGCCACTTCTGCCAGTCGGCATCCGGGACGTCGGTGCCGGCGCGACGCTCCATGAGCATCTCGTCAAACACGTACTGCAATCGCCGGGCGTGTTGGGGGCTGTTGAGCAGTTGGTCGATCAGCTGCTCGCGTTTCAGCGGTGACTGGTTGGCCAGGAACTCTCGCGTTTGAGTGCTTGTCGGAATCGTCCCGGCGAGGTCGAGGTAGACTCGTCGGACGAATTCATCGTCGGACGAACGCGGCGCGGCCAATGAGGCGAAGTTCGGAGTTGCGGCTTCGACTAGCTCATCGAGGCGAGTATGCAGCGGTGGCGACCCTGGTTGAGGATTCTCAGCGACGGTGGATGCCGCTTCGGCGAGCGGCGGCGGAGCTGGCCGGTTCTCGATGTTTGCACCGAGAGCTGTGCCGGAAACTCGGGCGCAGATTAGACTCAAGCCGGCAAGAGCGACGATCGTTGTGAAACGTCGTGTGAGCATGGTTCGATACCGAGGTGGGACGTGACTGCCGACAGCGGCAGAGAACGTTGTTTGGTTCAGCGGTGGGAAATGCGTCTGGAAACGCATCAGTGCATGCTAACCCGTTTCTCTGTTGTTTCGCAAAGCGAATCGATGGGTAACGACCGAGTCGGCGCGTTGGGGCGTGACGGGCAACTTACTGGTGTGGCCGGTTCGGTTCGCCTTGAAGACGAATTTGAGTAGTCTGTCGCCTTCATATTCGGCCTCGCTGATGTGGCGAGTGTTCTTCTGTGAAGAGCCGCCGAAGACGGACCTGCGATCGTTTGAACATTCCCTTCGACCCGCCTCAGATCGACGAGCCCACCATGAGTGAAACAACGCCTGCCGCTACCACTTCGTCCCGCCCCTGGTACCAGCGCATCGGTCCTGGGTTGATCACGGCCTGTGTCGTTATCGGCCCTGGCAGCATCGTGACCAGTTCGCGCGTCGGGGCCAACGAGCAGTATTCGATGCTCTGGGTGGTGGCTGTGTCCGTTGTGTTCATGATGTTGTACATGACGCTGGGTGCTCGTCTGGGAGTACTCGCGAGTAAAGCTCCCGGCGACCTCATTCGCGAAAAGGCCGGTAACGGTCTGGCGATCCTGGTTGGCTGTTGCGCATTCTTCATCTCGGCTGCGTTTCAGTCTGGTAATAACATCGGCGTGGGTGCCGCTTTCGAAGCGTTTCCCCAAACCGAGAACTACGTCGTCGGTCTGATCGTCGTCTTCAACGCGTTGGCCATTTCTTTTCTGTTCGTCTTCAAGAATCTCTACAAGATGCTTGAGCGGGTCATGATGGTCTTTGTCGCCGCCATGCTGATTTGCTTTGCAATTAACCTTTTAGTGCTGAAACCTGACGTCGGAGCGATGGCTGCCGGTCTGATTCCTTCCGGTGGAAAATCGAGCGGTGACAAGAATGTCCAGGAGTTGATCCTCAGCGTGCTGGCTCTGGTCGGGACGACATTCGTCATCACAGCCGGATACTATCAGGCCTACCTGGTGCGTCAGAAAGGCTGGACCGAGCCGGAACTTAAGAGTGGTCTGCTCGATGCACGCATCGGGTCGATGATCATGTTTTTGATCACGGTAATGCTAATGTCAACCGCCGCTGCAGGGCTCTACACCGGCGACGTGGTCAAATTGGGGAACCCGATCGATGTCGCCAATTCGCTGAAAACGACATTCGGACCAAGTGCTAAGATCGTTTTCTGTTTCGGATTGTTTGCGGCGGCCTACTCGTCGTTCCTGGTCAACTCGATGATCGGTGGGTTTATCCTGGCCGACAGTTTGAACCTGGGAAGCAAGCCAGAAGACAAATGGCCGCGGCTGTTGACCACGGCAGCACTTCTCACGGGGATGGTCATTGCACTGGCGACAATCGTGCTCGGTTTCGACCGCACGCCGACGATCATTTTTGCTCAGGCAGTTACCGTGCTGGGGGCTCCGCTGATTGCCTGTGTCCTGCTCTGGCTGACAAGCCGGGAGGATGTCATGGGCTCGGCGAAGAACAGCACGGCAGTCAACATTCTCGGCGTGATCGGCCTGGTCCTGCTGGTCGGAATGGCGGTTCGAACAGCGTTCTACTCGATTCCAGGCAGTTGGGAGAAATGGACGAACCCTCCGTCCGCCGATGCCCCGGAGGAGCCGACGCCCGACGTTGTCGTTCCCCCCGAAACAAACGACGAACCAGATGATGGTCAGGACGACGAATGAGCGTCGGAAAGCCTACGGACGTCCGCGTTACATCCACGGAACTTTGTCTGCTACCTGTTCAGACTCGGATGCCGATTAAATTCGGGCCGGAAGTCTTGACTGAAGTCACGTGTGCTCGAGTTAAGGTCACGGTTGAAGGCCGCGATGGGCAGATCGCTCGCGGTTGGGGCGAGACTCCGCTCAACGTGCAGTGGGCATGGCCGAGTTCGCTCACTTATGCGGCGCGGCTCGATCGGATGGTGGATTTCTGCTGTCAGCTCGGCGCGGCATGGGCGGAGTTCGAGGTAACCGGGCATCCGCTTGAAGTCGGCTCCGACTTTTTGACACACGTCCTGCCGGAACTGATTCAGTCTACGAACGCAGCGGTGCCCGGTCAGGAGGCGATGCCTTACCTGGCCGCTCTTGTGTGCAGCAGCGCGTTCGATGTCGCGCTGCACGACGCATACGGCGTTCTTCACGAACGAGACATTTACGACCTCTACGGACCGGAGTATCTGTCGCGAGACCTTGCAGCCTTCCTGGAACCGGCGGCCGATGCTCAAGCCGTCTCGTTTACCGATCGGTGGCCGTCCGAGTTTCTGGTCGCGAACGGTCGAGCGGTGAACGTGTCGTTGCCCGCATGGCATCTGATCGGCGGACTCGACCCGCTCACCAAAGACGACTGCACCGGCGAGGAACCTGACGATGGCTATCCGGTAACGCTTTCAGAATGGATCGAGCAGGACGGCCTGAACTGTCTCAAAGCCAAACTGCGAGGCAATGATCAGGAGTGGGACTTCGGCCGGATCGTCAACGTTGGCCAACTGGCGGTCGCGCATGGCTGCGAGTGGCTGACCGCTGACTTCAATTGCATGGTGACCGATCCTGAGTACGTCAACGAAATTCTCGACCGACTTCGCGACGAGCATTCGCGGTTGTTCGGAATGTTGCTCTACATCGAGCAGCCGTTTCCGTACGAGTTGGAACGCGACCGCATCGACGCGCGAAGCATCGCCGCTCGCAAGCCGGTCTTCCTCGACGAGAGCGCCCACGACTGGCAGCACGTAAGGCTCGGCCGAGAACTCGGTTGGTCAGGAGTCGCGCTCAAGACGTGCAAGACTCAGACGGGGGCGATCCTCAGTCTCTGCTGGGCAAAGGCTCACGGCATGCCGTTGATGGTGCAGGACCTGGCAAATCCGATGCTCGCGCAGATTTCGCACCTGAGACTCGCGGCTCACGCCGGCACGATTATGGGCGTCGAGACAAACAGCATGCAGTTTTATCCGGCTGCGTCGTTGCCGGAATCGGTCGTCCATCCCGGCATGTACCGTCGTCAGAACGGCAGCGTTGATCTTTGTTCGCTCGGTCCAATTGGCTTTGGATTCCGAGCGGATGAGATCGCCCGCGAGCTGCCTGCACCGGTAGCGTTTGGTGATTTCAGGTAGATCAGACTTTGCCGAATGTTGTTCGGCACTGAAGTTGCATCACGATGACAAGTCCCCTCTCCCCCAAAATCGATGCAGGAATCTGATACGAA
>Ga0316208_1001253_pt1 | contig 24691 bp, 21 predicted proteins | sample 3monopyrite_MG_FD_204944 | JGI IMG/M metagenome (GOLD analysis project Ga0316208, IMG submission 204944) | Microbial mat bacterial communities from mineral coupon in-situ incubated in ocean water Damariscotta River, Maine, United States -... | ecosystem: Environmental > Aquatic > Marine >... | reverse complement strand
ACTACAAAACACACGAACATTTTCGGACTTCTACTTCTTCCACCTTTAGAGGGGGTTAGGGGGAGGAAATACACATTGTGAAAATTACTACAAAACACACGAACATTTTCGGACTTCTACTTCTTCCACCTTTAGAGGGGGTTAGGGGGAGGAAATTAAAAATTACTTCCTGCGTTCATCATCATCATATCCAAAACAACCATTGCAGCCATTGATTCAACAATCACCACTGCTCTTGGAACCACACATGGGTCATGCCTTCCTTTACCTTGCAGTTCAACAATTTCATCTTGAGAATTAACCGTATGCTGATTTTGCATTATCGTAGCGACAGGCTTAAAAGCAATTTTCATAGTAATCGGCATACCGTTGGAAATTCCACCTTGGATACCTCCTGAATGATTGCTCTGTGTACTTCCATCTGCATTAAAAATGTCATTATGTTCAGAACCTCTCATAGTCATACAATTAAAACCACTGCCGTATTCAAAGCCTTTTACCGCATTGATTGACAACATTGCCCTTCCTAATTCTGCATGCAATTTATCAAAAACGGGTTCTCCCAATCCTGGTGGAACATGATTGATTTCACAAACGATGCTCCCTCCTATTGTGTCACCTGACTTTTTGATTTTTTCGATCAATCCAATCATTTTTTTTGCAACATCCACATTGGGACAACGAACAATGTTATTTTCAATTTCATTGTAGTCAATTGTATCTTCAAGCTTTACAGAACCTACTTGATTCACGTAGGCCGTTATGTCAATACCTTTACTTGCTAGAATCTGTTTGGCAATAGCGCCACCAACTACTCGACATGCCGTTTCACGAGCAGATGATCTTCCTCCACCTCGATAATCACGATTCCCATATTTTTTTGAGTAGGTAAAATCAGCATGCGAAGGGCGATAGACATCTTTCAGGTGATCATAGTCTTTTGATTTCTGATTCTCATTTGGAATTAGAAAGCCTATTGGTGCGCCTGTTGTTTTTCCCTCAAAAATTCCTGAAAGAAATTCTACTGTGTCAGATTCTTTACGTTGCGTAGTAATAAATGACTGTCCAGGCTTACGTTTATCTAATTCGGCCTGAACTTCTTCTAAATCTATTGCGAAATTTGCAGGGACTCCATCAATAATTCCACCGATTGCTTTTCCGTGAGATTCACCAAAAGTAGTCAGTCGAAATATTTTACCGAAGCCAGAGCTCATTATTTACAAATTGTTTCTTCAGTGATTCTCAAAATTTTTCGAACTTCTTCTAAAGTTGGCGCTTCGGCATAAGTTCTTAGAACTGGCTCGGTTCCAGAAGGACGAATCATTAACCATCTGTCATCATCGAAAAAGAATTTAAAACCATCAATGGTTCCTACATCTCTTACTTTGTATTCTCCAAAGTTCGTATAATTTCCAGCTTTGCAATTCTCAACGATACTTTGTTTTGATTCTTCTGTTATATGTAAATCGTTTCTTTCAAATTTAAAAGAACCCACAATTTCGTAAATTTCCTTAACTAGGTCGTCTAATGTTTTTCCTGATTTCGCCATGAATTCCCAGACGATTAATCCCATCCAAATACCATCTCTTTCTGGAATATGGCCTTTACAAGCAATTCCACCTGACTCTTCACCACCAACTAACACATCCTCTGCCACCATAATGTCAGCTATATATTTGAAACCTATTTTCACCACCTCAGAAGGGAGTCCATAATGATCTGCCATCACTTTAACTCTAGGAGTAGTTGAGAATGCAGTCGCCACCTTTCCTGATAATTCTTTATACTTCGCTAAATAGTGAATCAACAACAAGATAATGTGGTGAGAATCTATGAATTCTCCGCTGCCGTTGTAGAGTCCTATTCTATCAGCGTCGCCATCAGTGGCTAATGCGCAATCAATATCCCCTCGTTCTTTAATGAATACTTCTAGCTCCTCTAAGTTCTTTGCAATTGGTTCAGGAGCCTGCCCATAGAAGGATGGATTGTGCTCGCAGTGCAAGAAATCAATATTGGGCAGAATTCTCTTGAGTGCGTTCTGACCAGAACCGTACATAGCATCATAAACGAGTTTCATTCCGGAATTTTCAATGGCTTCTAGATCGAAATTTGCTTTGACGTGATCGACGTACATTGTTTCTAAGTCAACGATCTCTACCAATGGTGAATCTAAAGAAGTATTTGCTAAATCGACACCATGATCTTTTGGGATAATGTCCTCAATTTCTTGCACAGAAGATGGAGTCAAAGGTCCACCATGCTCAGATTTCAATTTGTATCCGTTATAAGACGGTGGATTGTGACTAGCTGTGATAACAACACCTAAAGATGCGTTCAACTTTACATTTCCAAGAGAAACCATTGGCGTAGAAACGAATCCCTTTGCCATTTTGACCTTTACTCCGGCAGCTATGAATACTTTTACCGCTGTTTCAACGAAAAGTTCTCCTGCAAAACGACAATCGTGTCCTATTACTATTGATGGATTTTCGAAGTTTTCTTTTACCCAAACAGCGGTTGCATGAGAAACTCTTGCCACGTTGTCAACTGTATATTCTTGTGCGATGATAGCTCTCCAGCCATCTGTGCCAAATTTAATTTTTTCTTTCATGCTATGGTAGTAGTCATTAATTCATGTACAGATTTTCACATCGAAGTCATAGAAAACCACAAAGTGATTCTATGAAATATCCATTTGCTCAGTACTTCTCTCAACTATTTTTTAAATTCTTTTATTGTCTTTTCGATGATTGCAACGCATTCCAATAATTCTTCTCGCGTCATAACCAATGGTGGAGCAAAACGGATGATGTTTCCATGAGTTGGTTTTGCCAAAAGACCATTTTTCATTAATGCAACGCAAAGGTTCCAAGCAGTTTCAGACTCTTCTGTATCATTAACGATGATAGCATTCAATAATCCTTTACCTCTTACTTTCAAAACCAAATCTGAAGAATCAATGATTCTATTCATTTCTGCTCTGAACAATTGTCCTAATTCCTCCGCATTCTCTGCTAATTTTTCATCTGTAACAACCTCTAATGCAGCTATTGCAACTTTAGCCGCAACTGGGTTTCCACCAAAAGTAGAACCATGTTGACCTGGTTTAATCACATTCATTATCTCATTATCAGCGAATACTGCAGAAACTGGATAAACACCACCGGAAATCGCTTTTCCAAGAATCAAAATATCTGGTTTTACATTTTCATGATCAACTGCTAACAACTTACCTGTTCTGGCAATTCCAGTTTGTACCTCATCAGCAATGAATAAGCTCCCATTTGCTGCGCACAATTCTTTCGCTTTCGTCAAGTAACCTTCAGAAGGAACATAGACTCCAGCCTCACCTTGAATAGGTTCTACTAGAAACCCTGCAACATTTTTTTGTTGTAATGCTTTTTCCAAAGCATCTAAATCATCATAAGGAATACGAATAAAACCAGGTGTAAAAGGTCCAAAGTTTTTTCTTGCCACTGGATCATTTGAGAAAGAAACGATGGTTGTTGTTCTACCGTGAAAGTTACCTTCGCACACAATAATTTGTGCTTGATCTTCAGCAATACCATTTTTTTCATACGCCCATTTGCGACATAATTTAATAGCTGTTTCAACAGCCTCGGCACCTGTATTCATAGGGAGAACTTTATCGAAACCGAAATACTCTGTCACAAACTTCTCATACGGACCTAAAGAATCATTGTAGAATGCGCGGGAAGTCAACGTTAATCTCTTTGCTTGATCAATCATTGCTCCAACAATCTTTGGGTGACAATGTCCTTGGTTTACCGCAGAATATGCCGAAAGAAAGTCATAGTATTGTTTACCTTCTACATCCCACACGTGAACTCCTTCTCCTCTTTTTAAAACGACTCCAAGAGGATGATAATTGTGAGCACCATGCTCTTCCTCTATGTTCATGTAATCTTTCGATGTCAATTTTTCCATTGTTACATTCATAATGATTGTTTTTTCTAGTTCTATTGTCTAATTTATTGGAGATTAGACAGAACGCAAAAATACGGCTTTTAGAGGATTAAAGCAAATAGGAGTAGTAGCCTTTTTTTTCGAGGATTTACTAACTAAAAAAGACTAAATCAATTACCAAAACCAAGGGATAACAGCTCTTCTTTTTTTTGGATAATTCTCAAAATTTTCATGGTACCAATCATGATGATTAAGTGCTCTAGGTACTAGGTTGCAAAATGTCCAAATAGCAAAAGTTGTAGCAGGTATATTCCATGCGACGATTGCGAATCCAATCCATTCAATTATTTCACCAAAGTGATTTGGGCAAGAAATCCATCTAAACAGCCATTCCTGGGGAATTGAATATCCTTCCTTTTCCTTTCTTAGTGCGATTAACCGCGAATCAGTCCCATGATTAATATACATGCCACCAAAAAACAAGATGAGTCCAATAATAACGTTCACCGTAATTTCACGTTGATCTTGGTCTGCTAAGAATCCTAGATAATAACCATTTAAAAAACCATTCATTCCATTAAAGAATAAAGCGCTAAAAACGATGGTCAACGGCATTTTTTTTCCACGTGTTTTTAATCGAATGGGGAAAATTATTGTTCGATTAAAGTAGTGTAGCGTCCAAAGCCCAACGAGCAGATATGTGAACCAATCCTTTTCGCGAGGTCCAAGGATTACCAGAATGGGGAAAAGGAGAAAAGCTGGAAGTTCCATCCAGAACCATCCCCAATGATTGGCTATCATCTTACCCCATTTCTCATTGGTATGTCGACCATACGGTGCTCGAATTTTAAAAATCACAAGGGACAAGAATGTTATCACCGCAACACCAATCCAGATATAATTAAGTAATATGAAATTTGCTAAATTCATAGTTCAATGTTACCAAAAAAGAAATTAATTTTCTCCTTATCACCTTTCTTATACGCTTTATACGGTATGGATAGCTTAAGTAAAAACCATTTAACAAGTCCAGAAAAAGGCAATGTAAGAAGCTTTTGAATTTTGGGAATTGAATTATTAAACCTCTTGAAATAAGAATCGATATCATCTGATCTGAAATGAATAATTTCTTCCAACTCATCTCCGTCAATATAATGTCCACAATGGAAATTTTGCTTAGCGAAAGCGTAATTGGGGAAGTTCAGTTTTCCTAATCCAAATGCGTCGAAAGCCCTTGTCAGGAAATCGAAATAAGTAATTCGACACAACTCTCCACCCCCCAGATTGAAAACTTTACCAGTCAATTCATCTTTGTGCTCTATTGAATTCACAAAAGCCCTTGCGGTATCTCTTACCGTGGCTATTTCTAGAGGAGTCTCTAAAGGAACTTCAAACATAATACCCGAAATTTTATGGTTTCCAATTCCCATAATTGCAGTGAGTCTAAAAATGCTCCAGTTCAATTTACTGGTTTTAATTATATCTTCAGCCTCCACTTTCGTCCGAGAATAATTATCCAAATTAAGCCCTTTTGGAGGATCACTAACTTGGATGTCAGGGTCTAATAGACGATCGCCGTATATAGCAATCGACGAACTGAATAAAAGAAGAGCGTCTGGGCTTTCAATCTCCATACTTCTGACGATATTATTAGTCCCATCAACATTTACAAGGTTTACTAATGAATCATTGTTATTTTCAACTGTAGGAATTATAGCTGCAAGATGGATAACTACATCTTGATTTTTCACTGCTTTTTTTACAATGTCCTGATTTGTTATGTCGCCATAAATCACATTGATTGCATCGCCAAATGGTTTTAATTTCTTTTCAGTTTTTTTAGATTTCCGAACTAAAACTGTGACTCCTTTGAGTCTATCAGCACTTTGCAATTGTTTTAAAACTTCAGAACCTATAGCCCCAGTAGCTCCAGTTAAAAGGATTTTTTTCATCTTTCAAATAGTGGTGAGGTTATCGTATGTTTTCTAGCTCCAGGAAATTGACTAATTACATTTTTCATACTTGTGTTTACATATAGCGCACTTTCATACGAACCGTTTTGTCTTTCTTTAAAAAAAACTTGAAATCGTGAAAAGTAGGTTTTGACCAACCTGTATGATAGTAGTCCGAAAAGCCAAATCCCTCGACTGGAAAAAAAAGCCCGTAATCCATCTCCTTATTGTTATTCTCATCATCCAGTAGAGCTACACCATAGGTGTTTTGTGCTAGACCTTTAATTTTGTAATAAAGAGTGTTGTCCGACACATTTTCCTTTGAAATACGAATGGTTTTATAGGGAGTCTCTGCTGCAAATGCTTTTTGAGATTGATACAATTGAAGTTGCATAGTTCCTTTAGTGTTGCGAATATTCTCAATTTTAATTGAAATAGTATGAGTTATATTTGGATATTTCACTCTAAATGAACTTGATAAAACAAGCAACAATATAATACTTAGTGATTTTATTAAATACCTCATTTGAATTCAAAAATTACTAAATCTTAAGGTGACCAAAACGAGCGTGAGTTTTAATCGAACGCAATAAATACGATCAATCTAAAACAACTTAGCTTGGTCTGAATCATTATCCTCTTCATTCTTAACGTCCCACTCAACAGTTGTTGCTTCTTCATCTTCTACTGCTTCAATCTCTGTAACAATTGAATTTTCAGGCTCTGGCCATGCTTCTTCTCCACCTTCTGGAATATTAACAATAATCTCTTTGACCTTATTTTTTGTCATCTGATTTCCTTGAGATTTCATTCCTTTTACATCGATAAAATCAGCTAAATTAATAATGGTGTCTGGCAAGTTTTTTGTTGCTTTCAATAACTTATTGTAAACAATTCTTGCCTGAGGTTTATATCCTGTAGAAACCATATCTAAGGTCGAGCCTTCAGTCTCTGAAATAAACAGTACTTTCTTATCTGTTGTTACTTCACACAAGAAACGTTTGCAATAATGCATCTCTTTGGCACCATCAAAATATACAGCAGATATTGGATGTTCTGGATTCCATTTTTCAATGTAAATCATATCGTCGTCAAAATGTGTTGACAGATCGAAGTTACTTAGTCTATATTTTCCTGAACTATATATTGTTAGAATTTTATCCGTTCCTTTAAATTCACCTAGGAATTTACCCCTGTTGTCATCATTTAATCTACTGACAACATCATCGAACCAAATCTTTCTAGCTGCAAGAGTAGAGCCGCCGACTTCCTTCTGAATAATTTTAGACACGATTTCTTTGGTGACACGATTTCCTCCTGCTCCACGTCCTTTGATGAGCAAATCACCCATGTCAACATCAAATTTCAAGCGTTTTAAATGAGGTCTTGCTCTTAAAACAACTGTCACAACTTCCCGTTCTCCATTTGGATGCACAGTAAAGTACAACATTTTAGAACCTTTCTTTCCTTTGGTTAAATCATATTCTGTATCTCTAGTAATTGAATTTACGTTGAAACGCTTCATCATTGTTGAACCGCCTTTTCCGTCCTGGTACATTAAATGATAAACCGTTCTCTTATCACCTCTTTTCCAAACGTTCGCATAGACAATACCTTTGCCAACGAATTTCTTATCGGCAATTTTGGTTACCATCATTTTACCAGAAGCAAAGAAAATAATAACATCATCAATGTCCGAACAATCCGCAATGTACTCAGCTTTACGGATACTATGTCCTATAAATCCTTCTTCGTAATCAACATATAGTTTTTTATTGGCAATAATTACTTTTGATGCCGTGATTGATTCAAAGGTTTTGATTTCGGTTTTTCTCTCTTTCCCTTCTCCAAATTTCTTTTTTAAATCTTTAAAGTAATCAATAGAGTATTCTATAAGATTGGCAAGGTTATTTTTCACTTCTTCCATCTCGCCTTCAATCTTTGCGATTGTATCATCTGCTTTATTCGCATCAAAACGCGTTATACGAATCATTGGAATTTGCGTTAAGCGATGTAAGTCTTCGTCTGCAATTTCTCTAATCAGTTTTTTCTCAAATGGTTTGAATGCTTTGTATAAATAGTCATATAGCGACTCTTTGTCAGAGTAGTTTTTGAAGTCAATGTACATTTCTTCGTTGATGAATATTTTTTCCAAAGTAGAAAAATGCCATTGGCGTTCTAATTCATCCAAGCGTATTTCCAGTTCTCTTTTTAAAAGGTTAACTGTTGTATCTGTATTGACTTTTAGAATTTCTGTGACCCCCATAAAGCGAGGCTTATCACCATCAATAACAGAAGTATTAGGAGAAAGAGAAACCTCACAATCGGTAAATGCATAAAGGGCATCCATTGTTTTATCTGGAGAAACTCCAGGCGCTAAATGAATTACAACTTCGGCAGTGGCAGCTGTATTATCTTCAATTTTTTTGATCTTAATTTTTCCTTTATCGTTGGCTTTAAGAATAGAGTCAATCAGTGAAGCTGTTGTACCATAAGGGATTTCTGTAACGGTCAACGTTTTTTTATCTTGCTTATTGACTTTTGCTCTAAGTCTGATTTTACCTCCACGGAGTCCATCATTGTAATTAGAAACATCAATCATACCTCCATTAGGAAAATCAGGATAAAATAGTACTTTTTTCCCTCGTAAATGATTTATAGATTGCTCAATAAGCTCCACAAAGTTGTGAGGCATTATTTTACATGCCATACCAACCGCAATTCCTTCTGCACCTTGTGCTAAAAGTAGCGGGAATTTAACTGGAAGTTGTTCTGGTTCATTGTTCCGACCGTCATAACTTTTTAACCATTTAGTTGTTTTAGGATTAAAGAGAATGTGGTTTGCCAATTTAGAGACTCTTGCTTCAATGTAACGAGCTGCTGCTGCCCTATCACCAGTTAAGGTATTCCCCCAGTTTCCTTGACAATCAACTAATAAATCTTTCTGTCCGATATTAACCAAAGCGTCACCAATAGAGACATCACCGTGTGGATGATATTTCATGGTATTACCAATGATATTTGCCACTTTATTGTAACGGCCGTCGTCCATTTCCTTCATCGAATGCATGATTCGACGTTGGACTGGTTTAAAACCGTCATATAAGGAAGGAACTGCTCTTTCTAGAATAACATAAGAAGCATAATCGAGGAACCAATTTTCATACAATCCACTTACAGGGATAATATTATCATCCAATTCTCTATCATTGAAAGGACTCGATTCATTTTCTTGCCCTTCGTTATTCTCTAGCTCGTCGTTTTCTTCGGACATATTATGACGCTTTTTCTAAATTACCTGATTCACTTTTTTTCAACGCTTCTTTTTTTGAAACGTCATCCTTTACCTCTTCTTCTATTCTCAAATTATCAATAATAAATTCTTGCCTAGCTGGAGTATTTTTTCCCATGTAATAGGAAAGGATTTCATCGATAGAAGAGCCTTTGGAAAGAATCACAGGTTCTAAGCGGATATCTTCCCCTATAAAATGGGCAAACTCATCAGGCGATATCTCCCCAAGACCTTTAAAACGTGTTATTTCAGCGGTTTTACCTAGTTCTACTAAGGCATCTCTTCGTTCCTGTTCCGAATAACAATAAATTGTTTTCTTTTTATTTCTCACTCTGAATAGAGGTGTTTCTAACACATAAACATGATTTCTTTTAATTAAATCAGGAAAGAATTGTAAAAAGAAGGTCAACAATAGCAAACGAATATGCATTCCATCGACATCGGCATCGGTTGCAATTACAATTTTGTTGTAGCGCAAATCGTCCATTTCCAGTTCGATGTTCAACGCAGCTTGAATAAGGTTGAACTCTTCGTTTTCATACACCACTTTCTTCGTCAATCCGTAGCAGTTTAGTGGCTTCCCTTTCAAAGAGAATACTGCTTGTGTTTTTACATCCCTTGACTTTGTAATGGAACCACTTGCAGAATCTCCCTCAGTAATAAACAAAGTTGTGTTCTCATGTAGTGGGTTTTTTAAATCCGTATAATGCACGCGACAATCACGTAGTTTCTTATTGTGTAAGTTGGCTTTTTTTGCTCTATCTCTTGCTATTTTGCGAATACCTGAAAGTTCTTTTCTTTCTTTCTCCGATTGCTTTATTTTTCTTTCAATAATTTCAGCAACATCAGGATTACGATGCAAGTAATTATCTAAACTCTCTTTCAAAAAGTCGTTAACAAATGCACGCATTGACTTACCGTCAGGTTCAATCTCCAAAGAACCCAATTTCGTTTTTGTTTGAGACTCAAATACTGGCTCCATTACTTTTACAGCAATTGACGCAACAATCGATTGACGGATATCCGATGCTTCGTAATTCTTTCCGTAGAAATCTTTAATAACCTTTGCTATTGATTCTCTATACGCGCTTTGATGCGTACCTCCCTGCGTAGTGTGCTGTCCGTTTACAAAAGAGTAATAATCCTCTCCGTATGTCTTTCCATGAGTGAATGCTACCTCAATATCATCTCCTTCAAGGTGAATAATCGGATAAAGAGGGTCTCCATCCATGTTATTTTCTAGCAAATCTTTCAATCCATTTTTTGAGAAAAATCTCTCACCATTCATCTTTACTGTCAACCCACGATTGAGGTAACAATAATTCCACATCATTTTTGCTAAATAAGGTGTTTTGAATGCGAATTTTTTAAAAATATCTTCATCCGGATAAAATTCAACATAGGTGCCATTTTTTTCGTCCGTTTTTTCAATTTTCGGATCTTCTATCAATTCTCCCCGAATAAAAGTTGCCGATTTTTTCTCTCCGTCTCGAACCGAATAGACCAAAAAATGAGAAGACAAAGCATTTACAGCTTTTGAACCCACCCCATTTAATCCGACAGACTTCTTAAATGCTTTTGAATCATACTTACCTCCTGTATTAATTTTTGAGACAACATCAACGACTTTTCCCAACGGAATTCCACGACCATAGTCACGAACAACTACTTTACCATCTTTGATTTTAATGTCGATGGTCTTTCCATTTCCCATCACGAATTCATCTATACAGTTGTCAATCACTTCTTTTACAAGGATATAAATCCCGTCATCAGCGGAAGAACCATCTCCCAATTTACCGATATACATACCTGGTCTTAACCGGATGTGTTCTTTCCAGTCAAGTGATCGTATATTGTCTTCAGTATATTGATTTTCTGCCATTTGTCTTCGTTCTTCGATAATTACCAAATATAACAAACATAGATGGGTGTTTGACAGGAAGTTATTAGGAGTTATTCACTGTTAGCGGTTAAAAAGTATGGTAGGCCGCTTGCTACAGAATTCTTAATTCTTGAAATTTAAAAAAGTTACTCACGACATCTAACAAGATAGAAAGCGATTTCAAATTAAAAACAATTAATACCTAAAACCAGTAGAAACAAGTTATAAATCATACTTATCGCCATCCTCAACTACGCTGGAGTTTTTGAAAACTCCTCTCGCTTCTAGAACATGCTGATTACCATTTTCATAACGAGCACTAAGATGCCCCATAAGTAACTTATCAACTTTTGCTTTTTTCGCTATCTCAGCAGCATCGATAGCTGTTGAATGTGCCGTAATATCAGCTCTATCTCGAAAATCTTCTGTGAAAGTTGCTTCATGGTACAAAACAGTTGCTTCCTTAATATGTGGAATTATGGATTCCATGTATTTAGTATCAGAACAAAATGCATACGTCTTAGGCTTATTTCCCGGTAGCGTATATTTCTCAAATAAAATTTCATTCCCATCTTTACCTAAAACATTCTTTCCTTTTTTTAAATATTGATAATGCTCAATTTTAACCCCGTCTCGCTGGCATTTATCAATTAGCAAGGTTCTTCCCCTATCTTTCTCTGCAATCACAAACCCATTGGTAGGAACTTTATGAGAAAGAGGGAAATGTTTGATGACGACTTTATCATCTTCAAATACAACACCATTCTTTTCGGTGTCTAAAACATGAACATTAATGGGAAATGCCAATCGCGAACCTCCATACTGAAGCTGAACATCTAAAATTTGCTGAAGACCCACTGGCCCGTATAGTTCAATCGACTTTTTCCTTCCAAGAAGATGCATTGAACTCAACAAACCAACTAATCCAAAATAGTGATCACCATGTAGATGAGAGATAAGAATATGCTCCAATCGTTGAAATTTAACTCCATATTTTCTAAATTGAACCTGCGTGCCTTCTCCGCAATCAACGAGAATTCTGCGACCTCGACACTCAATATATTGAGCCGTTGGGTTTCGCGTATTTGTTGGTAAAGCAGCACCACTTCCTAGGATGGTAATTGAAAAGCTCACTAGCTTAAAATTGCAAGTGCGTCTTTTTCAGAATTAACAATCGTCAACACCTTATCGAGTTGTGCAATTTGTACCAATTTACTTACATTGTCTTGCAAACCACAGAGAATAAAGCGACCATTTGTGTCTTTACACATTCTATTCGCAATAAGAATTGCACTTAATCCTGATGAGTCACAATATTTAGTAGCAGACATATCAATCACGATGTTATTCACACTTTTTTTACTTAAAACGAGTAGTTCCGACTTTAATTCTGGTACATTTCCAGCATTCAGTTTTTCAACATTCGTTTTTACGACTGCCGTTTCTTTGTTTTGCTTGATGATAAAATCCATACTATTCGTTTGTTTATCAAAAATAGCAAATTATACTGAAAATAGATTCAAATGCTGAATGAAAAGTGAGAATAGTGCGGAAGTAATGAGTAATGAGTGAAAAATGAGTATAAAAAATTAAAAGATAAAAAAGGACTAGTCTCTTTTAATTTGCGAAGCCAAAAGATAAATCACTGACATTCTAATGGCTACTCCGTTTTCAACTTGATTTAAAATAATCGCTTGTTTAGAATCTGCTACGTCACTTGTTATTTCAACTCCTCTATTTATCGGTCCAGGATGCATAACTACAATTTCTTTAGATAAACTGTCTAAAATTTCTTTCGTCAAACCATATTGCATAGAATATTCTCGCAGGGATGGGAAATATTTAATGTCTTGTCTTTCCAATTGTATGCGTAACATATTCGCAACATCACACCACTCCAATGCTTTCATAAGGTTATGCTCGACCTTTACTCCCAGCTCATGTATGTGTTTAGGAATTAAGGTTGTTGGCCCGCAAATCATCACTTCTGCTCCCAATTTCTGCAAACAATAGATATTAGAAAGCGCTACACGTGAGTGAAGAATGTCCCCCACAATAACGACTTTCTTACCTTTAACGGTTCCTAATTTCTCTCGAATAGAATAAGCATCTAGCAAAGCTTGTGTTGGATGCTCATGCGTTCCGTCTCCAGCGTTGATGATTTTCGCATCCACTCTTTCCGATAAAAATTTCGCTGCTCCTGGACTTGCATGACGCATAACGACCATATCCACTTTCATGGACAGAATATTGTTAACAGTATCAATGAGTGTTTCGCCCTTTTTAACTGAGCTACTCGCTACCGAAAAATTAATTACATCAGCAGACATTCTCTTCTCTGCCAATTCAAATGACAATCTTGTTCGAGTAGAGTTTTCAAAGAATAAATTAGCAATCGTAATATCTCTAAGTGACGGTACTTTTTTAATGGGTCGATTAATCACTTCCTTAAATGCGTCTGCTGTTTTGAAAATGATCCCTATGTCATTCTTGGTTAAGTCCTTAATACCTGTTAGATGATTGACGCTTAAACTATCCATTTGCTTCGGGTGTAAAAAGTACAACTTTATCTTCTCCTTCTATTTCCTTCCATTCTACAGAAACTCTTTCACTACTCAATGTATCTACCGTCTTCCCAACGTAATCAGCTTGCACTGGTAAATCTCTTTGAAATCTTCTATCAATCATTGTTAAAAGCTCCACTTTCTCAGGACGACCAAATGCTAGTAACGCATCCAAACCGGAACGAATTGTTCGGCCCGTATAAAGCACATCGTCTAAAATAACGACTTTCTTATTCTCAATAACAAAGTCAATATTTGTAGCACTCGGAATCAGGGGTTGTTCCCTCCTTCTAAAATCGTCACGGTAGAATGTAATATCTAGATTTCCACAAACGATTTCTTTATTGAGAATTGAGCTTAAGTGCTCCTCAATTCTTGTCAATACATTTATCCCTCTTGGTTGTAAACCAATCAGCACTGTATTCGAGAAATCGTTGTGATTTTCTATTAACTGATAGCAAAGTCGTTTAATTGTTAGTTCAAAATGTTTTGAATTAAGAATAACTTGGTTTTCCATCGCTACAAAGATAAAAGTATTTCTAGTTATAAAACTCTTTTGAGTATAAAATTAACAAAATCGTAGTTGCTAAATCGGTTTATTTAAGTAATATTACAATTAATTGTAATAAAATACTGTTAACTCAATAATCCTTACAGTTAAAATAATAATTCAAAAACTACTTGATATTCTTCCTATCTTTAGATTATTAGTTAGTAGTATAGGAGACTCGTCAAGAGTTTTCGTTTGTTTTTGGTTTAGGTTTAAGATGCCTGATTTTATGTGTTTCATTTTTCTTTCGAATTTATTGGTTGAATTCGCTTTTTTAAACATAGAGTCAGGCTCTTTTTTGTCTAAACTTCAATTCCCACCCTTTTTCTTAACAGAATAACCTTCTGAAACCAGCAAATTATATACTTTGTCCTTGAATTTTCCTTGAATTAGAATTTCACCATTTTTAACGGCACCGCCCACTCCACATTTACTTTTTAGAAATTTTGCTAAATCTTTGAGCGAATCTGTATCACCAACAAATCCTTCAACTAAAGTTACTTCTCTACCCGCACGCTTTTTTCGATCAATAGAGACGTATAGAAACTGTTCGCTTACTGCCAAAGTCTCGGCTTCTTGCTTGTCATCAAATTCATACGAATAATCTGGATTGGTTGAATAAACAACGTTGATTTTTTTCTTTTTTGCCATCGGATATTTATGTAGTATCGAATTTCACCATTAACAAATCCATTTCCTATTTTTCCAAACGAATTTTGAACGTAAAGAGCAGGTTTCCATCTGCCAAAGCATAATAGCTATGTTTGAGAGGATGCCCTGATTTAATTCTTGTTGTTATAAACCCCAAACCAGCTCCTCCTTTATGACTGATAAATTCATTGGTGAGAACATCCATGTAGGTGTCTTTTAACTCCTCTTGGGAATAATTATTAATTTGTTCAATGTACTTATCGACTCTTTCAAAATCCAATGGATCAATAACATTAGCTAAAGCGATATTAAAACAGTCTTCTTGTTCCGATAAAATTAAAAATCCCAATTGTCTATTTGCTTCGTCTTTCTGACCATGAATTCGAATATTCTGCAATCCTTCTATCAGGATGGAAAAAACACGTTTCACAAGTCCTTTATCTATCCCTTTAGAAAACAATAGTGACTCAGCATTTGAAGCAATACTTGTTACTAAATCCTGTGGGAAAGCACCGAAATGTGATATCAATATCTTGGCGCTACCCGATAATATTAATTGATCACTCTGATTTTGATAAATCTCTCTTACTTCTGATGATGTCATACTTTACCGACGCTATTGATATACGATATAAACAAATTTATTTACCTAATATTATCGTAACCGTTCCTTTAAGAACTTCGGTTTCAGAATCTAGCGTTTCAATAACATAGTAATAAGACGCAACAGGCATCATATTTCCTTTGTATGTTCCATCCCATTGATTTCCACTATAAGGTGTAGTCAATGACGAAACATGTTCAAAAATCAAATTACCCCATCTATTGTAAACTCGCACAATATTATTTGGATATGATGCATCCAAACCAGGAATCTCCCATGTATCGTTGTTTAAGTCTCCATCCGGGGTGAATGCTGTTGGCACAATCACAGCACAATTGTCAATAGTGATATTAATAGTACTTACTGGACTTAAGCAACCGGCCACATCATCTTGTACATAATAAGTGGTTGAACCAAGCGTATTATTAGGATTCGCAGTAGGACCTGAACCAATTAAACTAGTCAAGTTTAAGCCTACATCGTCATACCAATACAAAGTTCCACCTGCAGACCCTGCTCCAGACATAAAGTCAATAATTGCGGTAGTACAAAACTCCTCATCTGCACTTAATATTGGAGCTGGTGGTATTGGATTGACAACAATCGTTTGAACACCACTTACAGTACTTGAGCAATTTGCATCTACAATATCTATCAATTGATAAACCCCAACTGTATTACCAAGAACAATTGGATTTGTTCCACTTGTTGTAGATTGAGCAATGCCATCTAATGTGTAATTAAGAGTCCAACTAGGATTCCCTGTAACATTCACAATAATATCATTTACAACATCACCCTGGCAATAAGTTCCACCTCCTGAAATAGAAGAAACATCAGGGATTGAATTTATTGTCACTAAGAAACTCAATTCACTTGAACAATTCGTATTACCGTCATACACCCAGACCGTTTGAGTAGTTGATATAGGACCGGTGATTAAGATTCCTCCTGCAGCTTGAGAATTATTGTAATAAGCTTGACTTCCGGACAAGTTAGTACCGGTGATCCCAGGTAATGTATAAGAGCCACAACTCACTACATCTGAAATTGGATTCAAAGAAGGTGTTAGTATGACACTAATATCAAGTGTTGCCGAACTAGCGCACTGTCCCGCAGCTGGAGTAAATGTATAAGTAGTTGTTCCGATAGCTGCCGTTGAGACTGCTGGGGCCCATGAACCTGTCACTCCATTGGTAGAAATTAGAGGCAACACCGGAGCCGTTGCATTCTGGCAAACACTCGCAATAGGAGAAAACGTCGGCACTGTTGGAGGAAGAACGGTGATATCCAATGTAGTTGCTGTTGCACATAAACCGGCTGTCGGAGTAAATGTATAAGTAGTTGTTCCGATGGCTGCCGTTGACACTGCGGGAGACCACGTACCCGATACCCCATTGGTAGAAATTAGAGGCAACACCGGAGCTGGTGCATTCTGACAAACACTCACAATTGGCGAAAACGTTGGTGTCGTTGGTGCTAGAACCGTAATATCCAATGTAGTTGCTGTCGCACATAAACCGGCTGTCGGAGTAAATGTATAAGTAGTTGTTCCGATGGCTACCGTTGACACTGCGGGAGACCACGTACCCGTTACCCCATTGGTAGAAATTGGAGGTAATACCGGAGCTGTTGCATTCTGACAAACACTCGCAATAGGTCCAAACACAGGTGTTGTTGGGGCAAGAACTGTGATATCAAGAGTTGTTGCTGTTGCGCATAAACCTGCTGTTGGTGTAAATGTATAAGTTATCGTTCCGACTGCTGTTGTTGTGACTGCTGGAGCCCATGTACCTGTCACTCCATTGGTAGAAATTAGAGGCAATACCGGAGCTATCGCATTCTGGCAAACATTCGCAATAGGGGCAAACGCTGGGGTTGTTGGAGACAGCACAGTAATATCCATTGTAGTTGTTGCCGCACATAAACCTGCTGTCGGTGTAAATGTATAGGTAATTGTACCAACCGCTGCTGTTGAGACTGCTGGAACCCATGTGCCCGAGACTCCATTGGTAGAAATTAGAGGCAACAGCGGAGCCGCTGCATTTTGACAAACGCTAGCAATTGGTGCAAATGTTGGTGTAACAGGAGATGTTACATTCACTGTTACTACTGCAGAGCAACTATTAATGTCCGTATATGTAACATCTGAAGTTCCTAAAACGACACCTGTTACTAAACCAGTATTATCAACAGTTGCAACTGAAGTTGCTGAAGAAACCCATGGAGTAACTCCATTAGCTGTCCCTGAACCTGTTAACTGGATTGAACCTCCCACACAAACTGGTCCATTACCAGAAATTGTTGGTTGTGTATTTACGATAACTGACACAGGCTGTATCGTTGAACAAGCTCCACTCGTCAATTGTATATAATATGTAGCAGTGGTCGAAACCGCATTTGGAGAAGCCAAAGGAATCGTTGCACCTGCATCAGTCCAATAAGTTAATGTTCCTGGATCTGAGCCAGCTGTTACAGCTGGAGCCGTTAAATCAATTACAGCTGGAGGACAAACAGCTGCTGGATTCGTTATTGTTAAATTAGGTGCAGGTACAATCGTAACAACGACTGGTATTCTAAAAGTACCTGGACATGCTCCAACATAATAGGTTGTAGTCGCAGCTAATACAGGAGTTGTATAAGTCAAACCACTACCGACAGAAGCACCACCAAATTGTTGTGCGTACCACTGGATGGTACCTCCAGATGGTAAAGACCCTAGCAGAGAAGCTGTAAGATTGGCCGAAGAATTTGCACAGATGGAAACATCTGTGCTTGTAATATTATAAAAAGGAGAAGACAAACTTCCAACTCCCGCAGAACCATTTGTTGCACCATTTGGTGGAAAATTCGTTACAAGAGAAGAATTTGTTACACCATTGGCACCTGCTGATAAATTTTGTACTGGTGCTCCCGAAGAAAAAGAAACACTTCCTCCTGCGCCTGAACCTCCAGGTCCAGCCGCTTCTTCGGGTAATGCAATTGCATAAGTTAAATTTTGATTACCTCCGGCTCCTCCGATAGCATTCAATGAAATTGAAGCGGGGATTGCTGTTCCGTTTTCAATAAAAATAGCACCTGCACCACCACCACCACCGGCTCCATCATTACCTCTTCTTGGACTTCCAAAATTTGCAGGTAAGTTATTCGGGTTTGTATTTTGTCCAGCCTGACCATTAACGTCTAACGAACCACCGCCAGTAATGGTCCCATAACAGGTAAGATAGACAATTCCGCCACCTCTACCTCCCGCACCACCTTCTCCAGAATCTTGATCTCCAGAACCACCTCCACCTCCGAAGAATAATCTTGTTGCATCATACGTTAAAGGGTGACCGCCACGGCCTCCATTTGTCTTTCTAGCATCACCACCCCAAGCAGCGTTTCTTGGACCAACCAATAATTCATTTTGATCTGTTTCTGCCAAAGCATAACCTCCACGACCACCCCCAGGAGATGATGTTCCATTAAGACCTGTAAAAACAACAAGACCCGGATTTGATGGATTAGGATTTGGTGGGTTCGATAAATCTAACGCCCAAGAAACGTTATAAGTAGGATCTGGGACTCCATTCCCCGTATAATATCCAGTTCCAATATTCGAACCGCCACCGCCACCAGCGTTTTGGTAACCACCCCCACCGCCACCATTAGCCGGTGCTGAAATTCCATATCTTGAAAATAGCGCGTCCAATTCAGTGTAATATCCTAGAATACTTTCTCCTTTTTCAGAACCTTCTGATGATAAATTCGATCCTAAAAATCGGACTTCGTTTGGGTTTGCAGTACTACCTGGACTTCCAATTCCATCTAATTGTCCTCCTCTAAAACCGAAGCCAGAAGCACTGATTGAAGAACCTGTATTTATATTCACATTTGTTTCTACTTCTATTGCTACAATACCTCCCGAATCACCATTCCACAGAGTAGGAATGATTGAATTAATCCCACCAGATACAGTCAAATTATCAAATCTTGGAACTCGAACAACTTGAACATGTCCTGTAGCTGTATAATCATTCTTCAGGGCACATTGTAAATTAATTGTGTTTGCACCAGAAACGCTCAACACTTCTATCTGCTCAAACTTACCAGCATTGTTATACGCTGTAACTGCTCCCCATGCTTCAATATGTTCGGGCCAATCATACGTCCACAAAAAAGGATTTGGAACCGTATAGTTAGCACCCCAACTAGAAGTTGGATCCACATTAACATTTACACTTGCACCTTGCATTTGAATAACTAAAATCAAATCTCCTGGAGCTAAAGCACCACCAAAGACACCACCTATCATAGAGTTATTACTCACAGTTAAAGAGGTTCCTCCTGTTAATGCGTTTGCCGTTAAAAAGGTATAACTATTAACTATGTTGTTAGCCGTTGATGCCGTATAATTACCATCCTTCGCTTTTTGCGAAAAACTGAGCGTTGCCAAAAACAACGCAAATAAAAAAAGTATGGGTGTTTTAATTGTTTTCTTAGTAGGTCTCATGTGTGCATTCATATTAGCATAAAAATTGAATAGTCTAGTTTAGGGACTACAATACATCAGACGAAGTTAATGAAATAAAGTTGGGTGTCAAATAAATTTATTTGGAATTTCTACGGCTATTTTCGCGACGGCCGGACAAATTTCAACATTTCTCAACGTTAAATCTAAAATAGAAATCATTCTTTTCCTATCCGTATGAGGATACTCTCTGCATGCTTGAGGTCTAAAATCATATATATTACAGCTATTATCTTCTGCTAAAAAAGCACAAGGAGATGATTGCAAAACCCAATCTCCGTCCTCGTCTTTTTTGAGGTATTTTTTTTCAAAATTGGCCTGTGACATTTTTAATTTCTTCGAGATTCTTTTTGCATCTACTGCGCGGAAAATTGGACTTGTTGTTTTGCAACAATTCCCACAAGACAAACAATCTATTTTCTCAAAAGCTTCATCATGCAACTCATGAAACACTTGATCCACTTTGTTGTGCTTTTTTTTACTCAGCTTTTTAAAAGCCTTAGTTATTTCTTCTTTAACTTCGTAAGCATCGTCAAGTTCTTGTTGGTATTTCATCATATGTGCGTTTGCTTGATTATATTTACTGCGAAATTAATCAAAGTGATGGATAAATACGATTTAATTGTAATTGGTGGAGGACCAGCTGGATATGCTGCAGCAATGAGAGGAATAGATTTTGGGAAAAAAGTCTGCCTTATTGAAAAAGCAAGAATTGGTGGAGCGGGCATTTACAATGGCGCTCTGTCCTCAAAAACACTTTGGGAATTATCCACAAGAGTTTCTTTCATTAACGATACACTTATTTCTGGCGGCAGATCGCCTTATCGACTTACATGGGAAGAGGTGATGAAAGTTCACGATGAAGCGATCTTTGAACGCAAATTTCAATATTCTTGCCATATTAAGTTGTTGCAAACAGAGACGATGGACCGCCTTCTGAAATATGAGCGTGGAACAGCAAGTTTTGTCACCAAGAATGAAGTAAAAATATCTGCCGATAACGGCGAAAAAGTAATCTATGGGGAGAATATTGTCATTGCGACAGGAAGCCGACCTCGAAAAGTCAGTTCTTATGACATTGACGAAGTTAGCATAATGACAAGTGACGCCATCGAAAACTTAACAGACTACCCGAAGAGTCTCGTTATTGTAGGGGCTGGTGTTATTGGTTGTGAATATGCAACAATATTCTCTAATTTTGGCAAAACAAAAGTTTACCTTATCGATAGACAAGATAGAATTCTTCCATTTGAAGATGAGGATGTCAGTGAGCTAGTTGCAACGAATCTTGAAAATCAAGGTGTAACAATTCATCACAACTCGAATTTGTTGAGATTAGAAAAGAAGGATAGCGGAGTTGAGTACGAACTTAAATCTGAAGATGGTACAACAGAAGTTATCCAAGTTGAAAAGGCTCTTCTTTCTATCGGAAGAGTTCCAAACATCGAGTCATTGCAATTAGAAAATGCGGGTATTAACATGTCGAAAAGAGGGCACCATATTGGAGATACTGATACACAGACAAATATTCCGAACATTTATGCTGTTGGAGATGTTTCGGGTAGAATTGCTTTGGTTAATATGGGAGAAATAGAAGCACGACATGCTGTTGAGAAAATTTTTGGCAACAAAACAGAAAAATTGAATTACGACAATGTTTGTACGATCATGTTTTTAAAACCTGAAGTCGCTGCTGTTGGTATTAATGAGAGTGCGTGCATCAAAAACAACATTCCCGTGAAAGTTGTCAAAATTGATTTCGCTGTTTTAGCAAGAGCTGTGGCAATGAGAAAAACGCAAGGATTCTTTAAAATCATAGTGACGAATGACGATGAAATGAAAATTTTAGGAATGAGAGCCGTTGGTGAACACGCTTCTTCAGCGATTCAAGCGGTAGGCCTTTTAATAAAAATGAACGCATCCATTGAAGAATTGGCCGAATTAGTTCACCCTCATCCTTCTATTGTAGAGGGAGTGCAAGAATGTGTGAGAATGCTGTTGAACACTTCATTATTTAAAGCTTCTGTCTTCAAAGACCATTTGGCCTGTTATTCATTAGTCGATGGAATAAAAACTCCTTTGGCAAGACTTTAACTACTTATCCCTAAGTTCCATCGATTTTAATGTATTAATCATCAGTGAAGCAATTGTCATTGGACCAACACCACCTGGAACAGGAGTGATAAAAGAACATTTTTCTGCCACATTTTCGAAATCAACATCGCCTTTTAATGCCCAACCATTCTTTTTAGAAGGATCAGGAACTCTTGTCGTACCCACATCAATAATCACAGCACCTTCTTTCACCATATCTTCGGTAACAAATCCGGGTCGGCCTATTGCAGCAATAATAATATCAGCTTGAAGCACTTTCTCTTTGATGTTTTTTGTTCTACTGTGAACTAAAGTAACCGTGCAATTACCTGGATCATTTTTCTTAGCAAGCATAATACTCAAAGGCATTCCTACAATATTACTTCTACCAATCACAACACAATCCTTTCCACTTGTCTCAATTCCATATCGTTTAATCAGCTCTAAGATCCCCGATGGAGTCGCTGGTAAAAATGCAGGTAAATTCAACATCATTTTACCTAAATTCTGTGGATGAAAACCATCTACATCCTTGATTGGATCAATGGTCATTGTAATCTTTAACTCATCTATATGACTAGGTAATGGGAGTTGTACAATATAACCATCAACTTCAGAATCGTTATTTAATTCAATCACCTTTGCTAATAATTCTTCCTCAGTTACTGTATCGTCATAACGGATAAGACTGCTTTCAAAACCAATTTGCTCACACGCTTTTACTTTTGCATTAACGTAAGTCAAAGAACCTCCGTCATTTCCAACTAAAACAGCTGCCAAATGGGGAATTTTACGACCGTGTTGATTTCTAGCATCAACTGCTATTTTCAATTCATCTTTTATCGCTTGTGATGTTGCCTTTCCGTCAAGTAGTTGCATTTTATATGAGTTTTTTTTTTACTAAGATAATACACCTTCCCTAAAATGATAATTTCTAATGAATTTATTGTTGCTTTTTTGTTACTTTTCGGTCCTGCTCTTAAAATACAGTCAGATTATGTACCTTTGAAAAAACATATACCATGATTAAATACTTTTCACTTTTACTTTTTGCCTCATTTAGTTTACACTCTAATGCGCAAGAATTCACAATGGAAAGACCCGAAATTGGTTTTGATGTTGCTTTTTCTTCTTCAACTTTAGGCGGAAATGTAGGCATTGGTCTCAAATATAGTGCTTTCCAAGTTGGAGATATTTTGGTTATTGGTCCTTCTGCTCGATACGAAAGAACGTGGGTAAAAAACTCATTTTCTGGTGTAAACGGAGGCTATAATGTTTTTGGCGGGGGTGTTTTTGCTCACGCTCGTTTTTACAATGCGCTTTTTCTTGGGCTAGAGTATGAGTTGTTAAAATCTCCTTATACAAGCAACGGTTTTTTAACTGGAATTAACCCGTCTTGGGCAAATACGTTATTTATTGGTGGTGGTTTCTCAAAAGAATTTAACGAATCTTTTAGAATCAACGCTGGTTTAATGTATGATGTGATTAACGCAGAGAACAGCCCTTTTAAACGGTCGTATTCCATTACTCAGAAAGATGCTAATGGTAATATCGTGAAAATACTGCCTATTATTTTTAGGCTGGCCTTTTTTATTAGATTGTGAGAAAATAGGGAATACTATTTTTTTTTTAGATATTTAGGCGATTATTTAATTAAGTGTAAAACGTAAATATATTTAACTAAACGGTTTAGTTAAATATATCCTTTCAGCTACTTAGCTTTCTCCTTAAAAGTAGCAATTTCTTTTATTTTAACGTAAAAAAAGCCAAAAAAAAATACGTGTAAGTTGAAACTTAGGCATACTCTATATTTTTAAAGTCTACTGAACTTCTAACAATTCTACATCAAAAATAAGCATAGAAAATGGCTGAATAGGGCCACCTGTAAACACGTTAAAACCCAACCATGCTTTCTAATCACTTCGGCATCCACTTTTTTAAATCTATCAGACTGATGGACAGAAATTGTATTGCTTTAAAGTGGGCAAACAAGACAAAAAAGCGCATTCATGTAATCAAAAAGAAACTCAATCATGAAAAAACAGTAATGATGAGTCTCAAGATGCACCCATTGATTGATCCCTGAGTCAATTAGACTAAAAATTCATCTATTCAATCCCCATAGCAAAAAGCGAAGTTCGAGATTAGGCTGAGTGTAACACTTAAGCATCAATTAACTTATCAATCTCTGGGATTAATGGTGAAAGTCCAGGCTTAATGTGTGTGCTACTATGATATTGATCATCTCTGGTTTTTTGTAAAATTCTTTGAGCTTCTATATTGTCTCCAAGGTTCCATTTAACTCCGGCTAGAAAGATCCTAAAATGAACATAGGTGAGCATGAATTTTGAAATTTCATATTTTGCCCACTTGTCTGTTGGTTTATTTATCGATTCATAATTGATTTGATCAAAAGGATGCGGGTAAGACTTAAAAAGATTAAAAAATGGGATGGCATTTCGTTCAACCATTTTCATCATGATATTTACCGTTTCCACTCCTTCGTCAAGGGACAAGCCATAATAATACCATGCAAAGACTTTGCATCCAAAGCCATTGGAGAAAGTGCATGGGTATCGTTTACAGTTCCCGTATCGTTGTTGACAAAAAGATTATGTTTTCCATCACAACCAGCCTGTACGCAGTAGCCTACGTTAAC
>Ga0316208_1001252_pt1 | contig 24709 bp, 17 predicted proteins | sample 3monopyrite_MG_FD_204944 | JGI IMG/M metagenome (GOLD analysis project Ga0316208, IMG submission 204944) | Microbial mat bacterial communities from mineral coupon in-situ incubated in ocean water Damariscotta River, Maine, United States -... | ecosystem: Environmental > Aquatic > Marine >... | reverse complement strand
ATCAAAAAGCAACGTTTTTGTGGTTTGCTCTTGAAAACTGACTCATGCTTCTCGACTGTTTTTATCTCTGATCTTTATAAGTATCAAAATCATAAATTAAAAGTACTATGAAAATCAGCAAGCCCTACTTAAAATCAAAAAATCCTGACAGAAGACTATCGGGATTTTTTTATAATCTTATTTTGGAATGTATAACCTAAAAAATAGTGTGTTAAAACCTATTTTCTAATCACTTTCACATTCATTTCCTCAACATTTTTATCAGAATAGGAGTGAAGGTGCACCAAACAGTAAATCTTCACTAGTTCCTGTTTTTGGGAATGCCATCACTTCTCTAATAGAGGTTTTTTAATTGGCCTTTATATAAAAAGGGTAATCATTTTTTTTAACTACCCTTATTTGCTTATTTAAACTCTATGATTTCTGCTGATAGCGTTGCTGTAATTCTCTTTTTTGTTTCTATGATATCCACAGATACATTAACAAGTGTTCTGCTGCCAATTAATTCTACACCTGCTGCTTTTGCTTCTTCAAGCATTTTTGCTTTAGCTTGAGAAACGATGCCTTGTTTATTCGTTATATTTCCAGTCTTTATTTTCTCGGTAGCTGTACCTGAAAAACTACCCAATACTGTGAAGTTTGAACTTGATAAAATGGTTTGTGTTTGATTATGTTGCTGATAACCACCACTGTGTAAACTTGTTCTACAAGATGAAAATGCCGCAGCAATAATCATAATAAAAATACTTTTTTTCATTTAAAAAATTTAATAAATTTTGCCTACTTCGTTTTTATGTCTTTTTTCGGCTTGTTCAGACTTAATATATATCAAAATAAAGTAATTTTTTGTTACTATTATCTTATAAATATAATTAATTTTTCCTACTTAAAACCAAAAAATCCTGACAGAAAACTATCAGGATTTATTTTATTTTGTAATGGTTTGGCCTACAAATATTTGTAGAAAAAATAATTTATTTTTTCATCACTTTAACATTCATTTCTTCCACCTTTTTATCAGAAAGGAGTGAAGGTGCACCAAAGAGTAAATCTTCACTAGTTCCTGTTTTTGGGAATGCCATTACTTCTCTAATCGAGGCTTTTTTCTCTAAAATCATCATCAATCTATCAACACCCCAAGCAATACCGCCGTGTGGTGGTGCGCCATAATGGAACGCTTTATACATGGTGCCAACACTCTTCATCATTTCGGCTTTATTATAGCCCATGTTTTTGTAAGTGGCTTCTAAAATTTCTGGTTTATGAGCACGTACAGAACCACCACCAATTTCATAACCATTCAAGATTAAATCGTATTGTTGCGCGATGATGCTTCCAATGGCGTCCTCTTTACCATTCATGTGTTTTTCAATATCATAAATAGCAGGCATGGAGAATGGATTGTGTGTAAACGTCCAACGGCCTTCGTCTGTTTTTTCAAACATCGGAAAATCAATAACCCAAGCAGGTCTTAATTCCTTCGGATTGATTAAACGGAGCATTTTACCTAATTCTTGTCTTACGGCATCTAAAGCTTTATTTGCAGTTGCATAATCGGCAGCAGAGAAGAATACAATATCGCCAACTTGCGCATGGGTGGTCTTGATAATTCCTGCGGCAATATCTTCGCCTAAAAACTTAATAATGGGCGATTGTAAATCATTTTCATTCACAATAATATAGGCTAAACCACCTAAACCATGTTGTTGTGCTATGGCGGTTAGTTTTTCAATCTGACCTTTAGATAAACGTTTGTTGCCTTGTTCTTCAGCAGAAACTTTAATACATTTTACAATGCCGCCTTCGTCAATAGGTTTACTAAATACTTGGAAGGTGGTATCTTTTACAATAGCTGTAATGTCTTGTAGTTTTAAACCGAAGCGTAAATCTGGACGGTCGCAGCCATAATAATCCATAGCGTCTTTATAGGTAATGATTTCAAACGGATGTAACATCCATTTTTTACCATATATTTTTTGAACAATCGCATTGAACATATTCGTATTCAAATCGATAATTTGTTGCATACTGGCATAGGCCATTTCAATATCTAACTGCGTGAATTCTGGTTGACGATCACCCCGAGAATCTTCATCTCTAAAACAACGTGCTATCTGGAAATACTTTTCATAACCAGAAACCATCAACATTTGCTTGAATTGCTGAGGTGCTTGTGGTAAGGTATAGAACAAACCGGCTTGCTTACGTGTTGGTACGATAAATTCGCGAGCGCCTTCATCAGTCCCTGCGCTTAAAATTGGGGTTTCAATTTCAAGGAACTCTTGCGCGTCTAAAATATCACGCATCATTTTGATGACTTTGTGGCGATTTACAATCACACGACGGACATCATCATTACGGTGGTCTAAATATTTATATTGGAAACGAACGTTTTCATTCGTTTTTGTCGCGCGTTTTATTTCAAAAGGTAAGGTTTTAGAAAGGTTTAAGATTTCTAAATCTTTGGCTTCTAATTCAATTTTACCGGTTCTTAAAGCGGCATTATAATCATCTTCCTTACGTTGCACAATGGTTCCAGAAACTGTAATAACCGATTCTGGTTTCAATTTCACTAACTCATCTAAATTAGCAAACGATTCTCTGCTTAATCGCACTTGGAATACTTGTGTGCTGGAGTCGCGTAAATCGATAAAAATCAATTCGCCATGGTCGCGCACACTAGACACCCAACCAGAAAACGTAACGCTTTCGTTGATGCTGTCATCTGAAATATCTGAAATGACATGGGTTCTGTATTCTTCCTTTATGATTAATGGAATTTCGGGTAGAACTTCTTCTGTTTTGGTTGTTGGTTGTTGAGGTGTTTGTTGTTTAGTTGTACTTCCGTCTTCGGTCTTCAGTCCTCCGTCAACATTCCCAGACAGAGCCTCCAAAATCCCTTCACGAATCACTTTTCCTGAAGCGCCTTTTCCAATGATCGCAATGACTTTTCCAACTAGAATACCCGCTTTTCCTTGGTTTCCAGATTGGATATCGATAGCGATGGCTTCATTTTCTGCAATCACTTTAACAATAACATCTTTTATTTGAGATTCTGAAATGGTGTTATCTTCAAAATACTGATTGTAATCAAAACTTCGGTCTTTTAAATAAGACGTTATCGCATTTTGAACTAATACCGATGTGATTTTTTCATCTTTAAAAAGCTGAAAAATTTCAGTTAAATGTTCAACGCGATGGATTTCTGTATATTCATCGGCAGCTATATTATTGACTAATGTTTTAGCAACAAAAGACGGGTCTTTAATTTCGTTATTAATCGCAATAAACGTTTCTGAACGTAAGGAATCTGCTGTAAAGAACTTAGCATCTTGCGGCAACACGCCACCTTTTATTAAAATGGATTCTACGGCGAAAGGCAAGGTGCTTAAATCGACATCAATAGATTCCACCACATTTTTTATACTTACAAAAGGTAAATCGGGCTCCGATATAAAGCGGTAATCGGCTTCAAATTCCTTTTTACGCATGGTTTTGGTTTGCTTCAATTCAGCGTCCCATAAAACCGTGGTTTGGTCTGGTCTAAATGATTTGTTTACTAAGAAATAGTTGAGTTGTTTTTCAACTTCTTCTTTTAAGGCATCGACCATAAACTTAAACGAGTTCAAGTTTTTTATTTCGGTACGTGGGTTTAAACTGTATTCGCGTTTTTTACGAAGTGATACCGATACATCCGATTTGAATTCCCCTTTTTCAAGGTTCGCCTCAGAAATCCCGATGTTCTGAACAATACGATGAATGTATTGCGCGTATGTTGAAACATCTTCTATATGACGAATGCAAGGTTCGGTAACAATTTCTATTAAAGGCACACCAGCTTTATTAAAATCGACTAGCGAGATTTTTTTCTCGTGCATCAATTTTGCAGCATCTTCCTCAATATGTACTTGCGTTAGATTCACCGTAAACTGACTTCCATCATTTCGGTAACAAGAGACTTGCCCGTCAGGAATCACCGGGTTATGAAACTGCGTAATTTGTATGTTTTTTGGGTTGTCTGGATATTCATAATGCTTTCTATCCCAAGAAATCACTTCATTTCCGAAAGTTGATCTCACCGCTTTCCCGAAGTAAATAGCCTTTTTAATAGCTTCTTTATTAATCGCTGGTAAAACGCCCATTTGTCCGGTACACACCGAACAGATATTTTGGTTAGGGGTTTCTATTTCCTGATTGGCACAAGAGCAAAATAACTTCGATTTGGTGTTTAATCGCACGTGCGTTTCCACGCCGATTACTAACTCTAATTCATGCTTTTTAAGCAGCTCGTTTAATTGTTCCAGTTTCATCTGCTTATTTTATTTTTTTAGAGGTCAGATGCAATATCCAAATAGAGATACTTGGTTCGATTGACAATTTTGTTAATGGATATTTCATTATATCGTGTCTTTTAAGAAGTTAGCAAACTTCAAAACGAGTTCGTCATTATTTTTTGCTGCCGTAATTTGTAAACCTGTTGCTGTGCCTTGTGGAACAGTAAGCGTTGGTAATTGCCCTAAGCTAAAACCAACCGTATAGGCATCAGATAAATACATAGCCAATGGGTCTTTTAAACTATCGCCAATTTTAGGTGGCGTATTTGGTGTTACTGGAGAAAGGATGATATCAACTTCCTTAAAATCATTTTCGAAATTTTCAGAAATTTGATCTCTAAGGTTTAAGCCTTTTAAATAAATTTCATCTGAAAACCCTTGAGATAATACTTGGTTTCCACCAACAATTCTGCGTTTTGTTTCTTCTGAAAAATTCTCAGAGCGTGTTACCGCATAGGTGTCTTTTAAGTTATCGCCTTCAATACGATTGCCGTAATTCGTGCCATCTAATCGTGATAGGTTAGAGGCGGTTTCAGCCATCGCTAAGGTATAGTAGGTTGACACTAAAGTTTCAGACTCAAAGAAATCTAAAGCTTTCACTTTTATGCCTTTGGCCTTTATTTTTTCGATAGCTGCTAAGAAATCTGATTTGATTTTGGCATCAATCGCATCTGTTTCTATAAAATTTTTGAAGTATCCTACGGTTTTAATTTCTTTCGAAGTTAAAATGTCATTCTGAGCTATTTCCGCGGAAGCGTACGCAGTTTGATCTTTAACATCTTTTCCACTCATCGCATTTAAAACAATTCTGATATCTTCGATAGATTTTGCAATAGGGCCAACACAGTCGGTAGATGATGCGTAAGCCATTAATCCGTAGCGTGAAATACGTCCGTAAGTGGGTTTTAAACCATACACATTATTATAACCTGCAGGCTGACGAACAGAACCACCAGTGTCGCCACCAATGGAAAAAACCGTGTAATCTTTAGCAACGTTAACCGCTGAACCGCCACTTGAACCACCACCAACTAAATCGGGATTTATAGCATTTTTAACCGCGCCAAAAATGGTGTTTTCTGATGATGAACCGTGACCAAAACTATCGCAGTTTTCTTTTACTAAAGGTATAGCGCCAGCATCCAATAATTTTTGAATGGCAGTTGCGGTGTATGCCGATTTGTAATTTTTAAGTAAATCTGAACTTGCCGTGGTGTACGTGCCTTGCACCATGTAAACATCTTTTATTCCAAACGGAATACCTTCCAGTAAACCAATAGTCTCACCATTGGCTATTTTAGTATCTACTTTGGCTGCTAAATCGAGTGCCGACGTATCCAATAAAGAATTTACGGTGTTGTTCGTGTTCTGCTTTAAAGCGTCTAATTTTTCTTGGACTAAGACTGTACAAGTGATTTCTTTGTTCACCAATTGTTGATGAATTTTATGTATTTGAGAGTCCATAATTATTCTTCTATGATTTTAGAAACAACCAGAAAACCATTCTTTTCTTTCGGAAAGTTTTCAATAATGATTTGCTTTTCAATTTGTGGGCTATCAATTACCACATCGTCTCTTAAACTATCTAAAGACACCGCATGATCATGATTATTATTAAAAGCATTATTATTTGTCGTGTTAGCGTTTTTAATCACTTCAAATAATTTGTTCACCGCCTCTGATGGCTGCGCTCCTTTAATACTCGACAAGATATCGACGGTCATAATTTTACTCATGTCTTCATTTTTAAATTAAAATAATTCCCCGATAACTCTGTTTCGGGTTTTCCAAATTCACCTCCCTTTTGGGGAGGTCGAAATTACCATTTAGCAATTTCGGGTGGGGCAGAATATAAAATTTCTGTTTTTTGCTCTATGAACAAAATGAAACTGTTAAAAAATCTAAATGACTTAACGTTTAGAATAGTCCGTTTCAAGAAATTTTTTATTCAAAAAAAAGCCTTCCAAATTTGGAAGGCTTTATATATTTTTAAACAATAACCTTCCTGTCCTATAAATTAGGATTATTGAAATTATTATTATTGTTATTTTTTGTCATTGTTATTTTAACGAGTTCAAATATATGTAGAATAAATATACTACACACTATTTTTGGGGATATCCTATTAGGTATTGTCAAATTATTAAAAAAGCTAAAGTTAATTTAGAAGTTTAGTAGCTTAATTACTGTAATTGCTTATTTATGTTTAATGTATTCTTTTTTACAGCTCCCTTAACCTCTCCTTTTTAGGAGGGAAACTGTTGCTTTTAAAAAAGCACATAAGAGTTTCCCTTCTAGTAAGAGGGGATTAAGGGGTGTGTTTTTTTGCAAGGTTTTGGAGCCTTTGTAGATGTGTTAGGCTCTAGTTTAAAAGAGTGTTGATATAGTACTTGAACGCTTGATCTTTATGCTTTTGGATAATTTGTTTTACGTTTCAATCATCCAAAGTCCTTTAAAAATAAATAGTTCCAAAGTCATACCAATGTTAAACTAGGGCCATGTGTTATTCCAATTTGGAAAGACCTACAAGGTTTTTAAAACCTTGCAGGTCGCTAATTGTTGTTGGAAAAACTTTAAAACAAGAGCTAAAAAAATGAGTTCTAAGAAGTTTTTTGTTTTTGCTACTTTTAGGACTAGATAAAAAAGAGTGAAATCAATTTTAAGCTTATTTTTAGATGATTTAAGCCATTTTTAAGTAATTAACAATTGTTGATAATTATTAAATCAACTCGCTGAAATGCTTTTTAACGGCTTCAGTATTTCGTATATTTGTTTGTATCACATTGTCCCGATATACGGGATTTTTTTGTGCTAATATTTTATTGTGAATAAGTTGCTGGCAAAAGCTATAGCAAACTGAAAATGATGATTGGATTGATGATTGATTTTAGCAGAAAAGTGCGTTAGGGATTGCAGTGAAACATTTATGTTCATGAATTCATTAATATAAAATAGAAAGGCATGAATAAAAGCCCACAGCGACCTTTTGGGAGCGAGGACTTGTAATGGAAAGCCCGACCCTTGTGGTAACGCCCAAATAATTTTTGTGGTGTTTTGAAAAATAAATAATAGAAATAAACAATTATAAATAATATGAGCGAACCAAAAGAAGAATTTAACAAACATAATTATTCAGCAGATAGTATTCAGGCTTTAGAAGGCATGGAGCATGTACGTATGCGTCCATCCATGTATATTGGTGATGTAGGTACAAGAGGTTTACACCATTTAGTTTATGAAGTTGTCGACAACTCTATTGATGAAGCTTTAGCAGGACATTGTAACAATATTACTGTTATTATAAATGAAGATAATTCTATTACTACGGAAGATGATGGTCGTGGTATTCCTGTAGATTTACACAAGAAAGAAGGTGTTTCGGCGCTTGAGGTTGTTATGACTAAAATTGGGGCAGGAGGTAAATTCGATAAAGATTCTTATAAAGTATCTGGTGGTCTGCACGGTGTTGGTGTAAGTTGTGTGAATGCTTTGTCTGAGCATTTAAGAGCAACGGTTTATAGAGATGGCAAAATATACGAACAAGAATACGAACGTGGTAAATCCATGTATCCTGTAAAACAGATTGGAGAAACTGATAAAAGAGGGACAACAGTAACATTTAGACCAGATTCAACCATATTTACCCTAACGCTAGAGTATAGCTATGATACTTTGGCGAGTCGTTTACGTGAATTAGCTTATTTAAATAAAGGTATTACTGTTCATTTAGTTGATAAAAGACATGTAAAAGAAGATGGGGAATTTGAAGGAGAAACATTCCATTCTACTGAAGGTTTAAAAGAATTTATCCAGTATTTAGATGCTACTAGAGACCCTTTAATGAAAGATGTGATTGCTTTTGAAGGTGAAAAAAATGGGGTTCCAGTTGAGGTTGCTATGATTTATAACACATCTTATGCTGAAAACTTACATTCTTATGTTAATAACATTAATACACATGAAGGAGGTACGCACTTGTCTGGTTTCCGTCGTGGATTGACACATACCTTAAAAAAGTATGCAGATGAATCGGGCATGTTAGACAAATTGAAGTTTGATATTGCAGGTGATGATTTCCGTGAAGGCTTAACAGCTATTATTTCTGTAAAAGTTCAAGAACCACAATTTGAAGGTCAAACAAAAACGAAATTAGGTAACAGAGAAGTTTCTGCAGCGGTAAGTCAATCTGTTTCAGAAATGCTAACCGATTATTTAGAAGAAAATCCAGACGATGCTAAAATCATTGTTCAGAAAGTAATACTTGCAGCTCAAGCGCGTCATGCAGCTCAAAAAGCTCGTGAAATGGTGCAGCGTAAAACGGTAATGAGTATTGGTGGATTGCCAGGGAAATTATCAGATTGTTCTGAGCAAGACCCAGCAAAATGTGAAATTTACTTAGTTGAGGGAGATTCTGCAGGTGGAACAGCGAAACAAGGTCGTGATAGAGCATTTCAAGCTATTTTGCCATTACGTGGTAAGATTTTGAATGTTGAAAAAGCCATGTCTCATAAAGTGTTTGAAAATGAAGAGATTAAAAATATTTTCACAGCACTTGGTGTAACTATTGGTACAGAAGAAGATAGTAAAGCGCTTAATCTTTCAAAATTAAGATACCACAAAATCGTAATCATGTGTGATGCCGATATTGATGGTTCGCATATTGAAACTTTAATTCTAACATTCTTTTTTAGATATATGAAAGAATTAATAGAGAATGGTCATATTTATATAGCAACGCCACCTTTATTTTTGGTTAAAAAAGGAGCTAAAAAGCAGTATGCTTGGAATGATGATGAACGTTTAGCATTAATGGAACAATATGGAGATGGCACAAAAATTCAACGTTATAAAGGTCTTGGAGAAATGAATGCATCTCAACTTTGGGATACAACCATGAACCCAGAATTTAGAACATTACGCCAAATATATGTAGAAAATGGAGCAGAAGCAGATCGCGTATTCTCGATGTTAATGGGCGATGAGGTTCCACCGCGAAGAGAGTTTATTGAGAAAAATGCTATTTATGCAAATATTGATGCATAAATAAATATTTTCAGTAAATTGAAATAGCCTTTATATCTAAGATATAGAGGCTGTTTTTTTTGTTTTACAGCAAAATAAAACCGACTAAAAGCATTTTATTACGATAAAATGTTGTATTGTGTGATTTTTTTCCTATGTTTGTAAAACCAAATTTGTAATAATGAAACATTCATAACTAAAGACTAGATACACAAAGGTCTGATTATATGAATGTTACATAATGACCTATAAAAAACAATATATATAGACAGATGAAAAAGTTAATCCTACTTTTGTTACTTGGTTTAGTAACTACGATTTCAAAAGCACAAGAATTAGAAAGTATTTTACTTGCATCTGGTGATGCTGAAAATTTAACCAGAGCTTATATTAACCCTGCAATGAAGGGATTAATATATGGCATGAATAGTGGCTGGTATCATACGGCTAAGGTTCATAAAAAACTTGGGTTTGATATTTCAATCGGACTTAATGCTTCAATTGTACCCTCTAAAGATGAACTAATAAATTTGTCAGCTTTAGGATTATCAAGTAATATAGGATTTGCTCCAGGAACAACAACACCAACAGTTGCAGGCACGGGAGACGGAGCTAATTTAACCGTTGATACTACAGTTGATGGAAATGCTGTAAGTGCTTCGTTTACTATGCCTTCAGGAATTAGTGATGATTTACCGCTAAAAGCAGTTCCTACACCAGCTGTTCAGTTAAGTTTAGGATTGCCTTATAAATTTGATGTGATGTTGCGCTTAGTGCCTAGTGTAGGTGACAATGACGTTAAAGGAGAATTATTTGGTTTAGGCCTTAAAAAAGAAATAACAAGTTTATTTGGTCCTTTAGATAAATTACCATTACATGTTTCTGTATTGGCAGCATATACATCAATGAATGTAGATTATACTATTGATGGTAATGCAATTGCAGGTCAGAATCAGAGTGCCGCTTTTAAATTGAATTCATATACAGTTCAAGCAATTGGCTCTTTAAACTTTCCAATTATAAATATTTATGGAGGTTTTGGTTATACAGGGGGTAATTCAACATTAAAAATGTTAGGGACTTACGATTTAGAGTATAGTAATGGTGGTACAACAGTTGTAGATACTGTAACTGATCCTTTAAATTTAGATTTTGATGCAAGTGGTTTTAGAACCACAATCGGAGCCAGATTAAGTTTAGGGTTCTTCAAAATTTTTGGTGATTATACATTACAGGAATATAATACATTTTCTGCTGGAATAGCGTTTAGCTTTAGGTAGGGAATTTGAAAATAATAATTGTTTAGTTTTAGTTAGTTATATTTAATTTTTGTTTGAAAAGCACAGGATTTTGTCCTGTGCTTTTTTCATTTACAGTGTTTTAATTCGTAATTTTGCATGACTTAAATCATGAAATTTTTAGCTTAAAATCCTGAATTTTGTGCTTTAAATATCGATAACGAATAATTAAATAATAAATCAAATGAAAGTAACAGTTGTAGGAGCAGGAGCAGTAGGCGCAAGTTGTGCAGAGTATATTGCTATTAAAGACTTCGCTTCAGAAGTTGTATTGTTAGACATTAAAGAAGGTTATGCCGAAGGAAAAGCCATGGATTTAATGCAATGTGCATCATTAAATGGTTTTGATACTAAAATTACTGGTGTAACAAACGATTATAGCAAAACAGCAAATAGTAATATTTGTGTTATAACTTCTGGTATTCCACGTAAACCAGGTATGACGCGTGAAGAATTAATTGGGATTAATGCTGGTATTGTAAAGGCCGTATCTTCAAGCTTAATAGAACACTCCCCAAATACGGTGTTAATTGTTGTAAGTAACCCTATGGATACGATGACATATTTAGCACACAAATCAACTAACCTACCAAAAAATAGAATTATAGGAATGGGTGGAGCATTAGATTCTGCTCGTTTTAAATTTAGATTAGCTGAAGCCTTAGGAGCTCCAATAAGTGATGTAGACGGCATGGTAGTTGGCGGACACAGTGATACAGGGATGGTGCCACTAGCAAGTCAAGCAACTAGAAATAGTATTAAAGTTACTGAGTTTTTAAGCAAAGAACGTTTAGAACAAGTAGTTGAAGACACTAAAGTTGGAGGTGCAACACTTACCAAATTATTAGGAACTTCAGCATGGTATGCTCCAGGAGCTGCAGTAAGCGCTTTAGTTCAAGCAATTGCTTGCGACCAAAAGAAAATGTTCCCATGTTCTACATTCTTAGAAGGTGAATATGGATTACATGATATTTGTATTGGTGTTCCTGTAATTTTAGGAAAAAACGGTATTGAGAAAATAGTTGATATTCCTTTAAGTGCTGCTGAAAAAGCACACATGCAAGCTAGTGCAGAAGGTGTTAAAAAGACTAATGCATTATTAGACGTGTAGTAAAACATTTTTTTTTACCTCTCCTTTGGAGAGGTCATAATTGATTTTTGTCAATTATGGGTGAGGAAATAGATATTTAATTGAGGCTGTCTGAAAAGTCAATTTTGGAGTAAATTGTCACATTTAGCGCAGTCGAAATGCATTGTAAATCAAGATTATAACGTTTTCGACTGCGCTCAAACTGACAACCCGAAAAACTTTTAAGACAGCCTCATTTCTTTATACTCAAAGCAAATAGGATTTAGGAAATTTATAGGCAGATAGTTTTTTCTTTGTCAAGGCAAAATTTTCAATCATAGCCTTAGTTCTGTTTTAAAATTTTAACGAAGAGAAAGAGAAAAATAGCAAGTAAAAAAATCGAAAACCTATTTGTTTTGAGTATATTTGGCGGATGATTGCAAGATGGTGCATTAGTGTTTTAATTTTTAGCCTTACCTTATTTGGTGTTGTTGCTCAACAACACATTTTGGTGCCTAATCAAGAAATTGTATTGCAGTTTGAAGATGTTGACTTAACATCTAAACAAACTGAAAATACAGTAGCGATTGTAAAACAGCAATTGCAAGATATAGGTGCTGAAAATATTCAAGTACTTTCACTAGAAAACGGGACATTAAAAATCACATATTACAGTGATACCGAAGTTGCTATTATTAAAGAAACGTTTTCTGAAGAAAATAATTTAGTAATTCATCTCACCACTCAAACTCAAGATGAAGACTCATCAAATTTTCCGTTTGAAGAATCAAATATCAGTTATAATCTTGACGTCTATGAAATACAAAACGGACATGATTCTGGATGGGGTTTTGATGGTGCCATTGGTTTAGAATTTGAACCGAAAAGCGATCGTTTTTTAGATCCAAATTATCCATCAATTGAACATATTGGATATCAATATGAAGATTACTTAATACAAGTTGCTTATAAAACTCGTAGAGAAATCACGATACAAATAAGTGACCCACTTCACACCATACCGGAAGTTAGAGCGGGGCCCATTTGCTAAAGGGTTGCATACCTTGTTTTTTTGATGTAAATATGATGACGTCAATAAAACACGGCTATTTTATAAACAACCTAAACACTTTCATAGTTCTATTTTAGATCTCATTATTAATGACGAATCTATAAAAATCATATTTAAAAAATAAAATTGTCAAATCATACGGTAAATTCTATATTTGCTCGCCCGAAAATTTTCAGGGTTAAAAATTTGACGTAAAAAAGTATAACATGCAAAACAAAGGATTAGTAAAACTATTTGCTATTTTGTTTGGTTTGGTAAGTCTTTACCAATTATCATTCACATTCACAGCAAATCAAATTGAAAATGAGGCGCAAGAAATTGCGATTAATAAAATCTCTGAATCAGAAGAAAATTATCGCGCACTTCGAAGTCAAGACGAGGCTAATTATCTTCAAGAAAAAGGAACCGATACAGTATACAATATTGGTATAGCAAAATTCACTTATAACGAAGTGAAGCAAAAAGCCATGAACCTTGGGCTTGATTTAAAAGGTGGTATTAATGTAATTCTTCAAGTATCCGTAAAAGATATCTTAAAAGGATTAGCAAATAACACTACTGACCCAGTGTTTAATAAAGCTTTAGAAGATGCTTCTGAACTTCAAAAAAACAGTCAAAGTACGTATTTAGAAGATTTCTTTTCAGCTTTTGATGCGATTAAAGGAGATACAAAATTAGCATCTCCAGATATATTTTATACCAGAGAACTTGATGGTGAGATTGATGGTAGTATGACTGATAATGATGTTAAAAGTATTATTGAAACTAAAATTGACGAATCTATCGTTTCTGCTTTTGAAGTATTACGTAAACGTATTGATGAGTTTGGTGTAACATCACCAAACATTCAACGTTTAGGAAGCTCTGGGCGTATTTTAGTAGAATTACCAGGTGTTAAAGATGTTGAGCGTGCTAAAAGTTTATTACAAAGTACGGCGCAATTAGAGTTTTGGGACGCTTATAAAGGGGAGCAATTCTATCAATTTATAAATGAAGCAAACGAAGTTTTAAAGGATATTGTTAAATCTGAAGATGATGTAGAAATTGAGCCGCAAGATGAAGAAAATGCCCAAAGCGATCAAATTGATGATTTATTAGGTGATGCAGAAACAGATTCTACGGCAGTTGAAGAAAACAATCCACTTGGTAAGTTAATTAGAGGTTTTGGATATCAAGGTGGACCAATCTTAGGTACGTTTGAAATTAAAGATAAAGAAACAGTTTTAGATTACTTAAACAGACCAGAAGTTAGAGCATTACTTCCTGCGGAGCAACGTTATGCAAAGTTTGTTTTTGGTAAGCCAGAAAAGGATAGTGAAGTAGTAGATTTATACGCTTTAATTGGTAACAGAGAAAATGTACCTCAATTAAGTGGTGCGGTAGTAACTGACGCTAGAAACCAATTCGGTCCAACAGGAAAATCTGAGGTATCTATGCAAATGAATGCTAAAGGTGCTAAAATCTGGGAAGAAATGACTGGTAAAGCATACACACAAGGCAGCCAAATTGCTATTGTTTTAGATAATGTTGTGTATTCTGCTCCTGGTGTAACAACAGGTCCAATTGCTGGTGGTAATTCTTCTATTTCTGGAAACTTCTCATTAAATGAGGCCATAGATTTAGCTAATGTATTACGTGCTGGTAAATTACCTGCATCGGCAGATATTATCCAAAGTGAGGTTGTAGGACCGTCTTTAGGTAAAGAAGCTATTGAAAGTGGTACCATGTCATTCTTAATCGCATTAGTATTAGTATTACTTTGGATGATTTTTTACTATGGAAAAGCAGGTGGTTTTGCAGATCTTGCCATGTTATTAAACCTCTTGTTAATTTTCGGTATTTTATCAGGGTTAGGTGCTGTGTTAACCTTACCGGGAATTGCGGGTATTGTATTAACCATTGGTATGTCGGTGGATGCTAACGTGCTAATCTTTGAGCGTATTCGAGAAGAATTAGCCAAAGGAAAAGGACAGCTTGAAGCTATTAGAGACGGATTTAGTAACGCCTTGTCATCTATTTTAGATGCCAACGTTACTACAGGTTTAACTGCATTAATCTTATTCATTTTTGGAACAGGCCCAATTAAAGGTTTCGCAACTACTTTATTAATTGGTATTGCAACATCTTTATTTACAGCTATTTTTATCACCAGATTACTAATCGATTGGTATGCTAACCGTGGCGGGAAATTAGAGTTCTCAACCGGGATTACTAAAAACTTATTTAGAAATATCAATATTGAGTTTTTAAAGAAACGTAAAGTAGCATATATCATTTCTGGAGCCTTAATTCTTTTAAGTTTAGGCTCGTTAATTACAAACGGATTAAACCAAGGTGTCGATTTTGTTGGAGGTAGAACCTATCAAGTGCGTTTTGCGCAAGATATTAGTGCTTCTGAAATTACCGACCTATTATCACAACCAGAAGTTTTTGGTAGTGCAGATGCAAAAACCTTCGGAGATGCTAACCAGTTAAAAATCACAACCAAGTATAAAGTAAACGAATCTGGAGCAGAGATAGATGAAGAAATTAGAAACTCTCTTTACCAAGCTTTAGTGCCGCATTTAGAAGGGATTACGTATGAGCAATTCATCGATTTAAATGATGAAAACAAACAAGTTGGTTTACTAGAATCATACAAAGTAACACCAACCATTGCAGATGATATCAAACAAGCATCATTCTGGGCAATTTTAGGCTCATTAATTGTGGTATTCCTTTATATCTTAATTCGTTTTAAGAAATGGCAGTACTCATTAGGTGCTGTTGCAGCGGTGTTCCACGATGTATTAATCGTATTAGGGGTATTCTCTTTAACGTACAAATTTATGCCATTTAACATGGAAGTAAACCAAGCGTTCATCGCAGCAATACTAACAGTTATTGGTTACTCATTGAATGATACGGTGGTCGTATTCGATAGAATTCGTGAGTTCTTCAACGAGCACACCTCTTGGAAGTTCGATAAAGTAGTAAATACATCATTAAGCAGTACATTAAGTAGAACCTTAAACACCTCATTAACAACATTAGTCGTGTTGCTAGCCATCTTCATTTTTGGTGGCGATTCTATCAGAGGCTTTATGTTTGCCTTAATAGTAGGTGTTATTGTAGGTACGTATTCATCATTATTTATTGCAACACCAATAATGTATGATACTGTAAATAAATTAGAAGAAAAAAAGAAGAAAGACTAAATCAAATTTTTCTTTGTAAAGAGCCTATTAACTTATGTTGATAGGCTTTTTTTAGTACATGACAAAAATTTAGAATTAAACTATAAACCGCACAGATATAGCATATTACGGCTTTTTCGTTATGTAGATATCACAGGTTCTTATAACCTGTGAAGTCTTTGTTTTATCCTGAAAATTGCGAGTAGTTTATTTCTCAAAATTAATTTTTGTCATATACTTAAGCTTTTTTTATGGAATATATGGCATTGAGAAGGAGGGACGATTATGGTAATCTGTTTGATTATTTTTTGGGCATTACCACTCCCGATAGCTATCCGGACTTGCTGTGGACTTTCCACTCCAATCCCTAACGCAACATGTTTGTGTGTTTTACGTTTTTAGAAACTAGCTTTTATTTTGTTTTATCGAATATTTTCTACCATTTAAAAATTTTCCAACAAAAGAACCTCTTACTAAAAAGTGATAGCTTACAAAGCAAATAAATGTTGTTAGAGAGAGAACAATTAAAAACTTAATTATTGCAGGAAATGGTAAGTTCCAAATAAATGCAGGAATGATTGCTGTTAACGGTAAATGGATTAAATAAACCCAATAAGAAGCATCAGAGATGTACCGCATGCGTTCAGAATGATTACTACCATATCTAATAAAAAGACCTGTAATGCCAAATGTAAAAAGCCATACTATAATGGCATTTAAAAGCATTATTAATTCAGAACTCAAATATTGACTCATCATAGTCTTAGAATCCCAGTTTTGGGTAATTATACCTTGTGTGGTTGCAATTAGTATAGCTAAAATTAAAGATGTCCAATCATAGCGCATCATGGTGTTCAAAAGAGGTTTTGATTTAAATAAAATCCAGCCAGTTATATAGAAAAAAAAGTAAAAAAGAAATGTGTTTAAATCTGGTGATAGATAAACAGATGCTTCTACCATTGAAGTTCCCATAAATAGATATATAATAAACGTTATCCCAGAAAAAAACAAAATACGTAATATTGGTTTCTGAATTAACCAATTGAAGGCACTCGTTATTCTATTCGTAAACGTGTTTGATTTTTTTAGCAATAATGCTAATGTGGCAGCAGCAATTGTTATGAGTAGCAAATAATAAAGAAACCATAAATGAAATGTCGATGTAGGCAAAAAATCAGAAAGCGTTGATAATGATTCCATGGCTTTTCCAAAAGGATTAATATTTTCAGAAAAAACGGCTTCTGTATAACCAAATGTAAATATAATTGTTGGCCACAGTATAAATAGAAAAACGATAAACGGATAACCTATTCGAGATATTCTATTTTTTATCATTCCAAAAGGCTTTCTTTCATAAAATAACATAGAACCAAAAAATCCTGCAACTAGGAAAAAAACAGACATTCTAAAAAAATGTATTAAGAAAACAATAGAGTCAGTTGCCATATTTGTAGACTCAGGGTCTTTTAATGACCAAGTATTTCCATGATTTGTAACATTATAGGTAAGAGCAGAATGCAAAACTAATCCCAATAACATCATTATGGCTCTTAATGAGTCTAATGCGTGTATGCGTTCAGTTTTGGTTGATTTTTGTTTCAATTATTAATGTTAAATCAGAAGCAATGAATTATAAATATGGATTTCGGTAGTTTATACTATTCAATTCTTTTTAAGATTAATCGAATTTGTCCCATATGATTTGCTTGATGTTCCATGACATGATACCAAGCCCAATAGTTATTCATATGACTTCCACTTACCATAGATTCTAGCCATTTATCATCTTTTGTTTTCAATAATCTTAATGTCTCTTTTCTTACATCATCCCATATATCGAGATAATATTTTATTGGCATATTTTTAATGACTTCTTGAGCTTTTTCTCCCAAATTTAATGCGACTTCCCACCTCGCTTTTTCTTCTTTATTAAACCCTCTATTTTCAAATGTATAAACTTGGTAGTACCTTTCGGTAGCTGCTAAATGAAGAATAAGAGATCCGATTCTATTAGCTTTTTCATCTAATAGGAAATCAGTTTCACCATCTGTTAAATTTGTTACGCTATTAGTAACTCTTCTTTTCAAATCTTCTAACATAGAAACTGTAGTTCCAATTTGTGGCGAATAACCTTGAGGTGATTCAATTATATTCTGCCCATTTAATGAGAAAACATTTAATAAAACAAGCGTTACTGATAGTTTAAGAATGTGGATAATAGAATACTTCATTTTTTTTAAATTTTAATTGCTTACAACATTGTTAGTCTTTGGTTATTTTAATTTTTTTTTTTGGATTTCAAATATTTCACGATGTAGTTAATGTGCTTTTTAGTGACAATTTTTCTTTTATTGCACAAGCTGTCTTAGTGATGGCTAAACCGCCTTTACCAGTACATTTATTACAAGTAGGCATTTGTTTACTAACTGATGATACAGTCTCAATGACTTCATTTAAAGGTATAAGTGCATTATAACCAGCACAAGCCATAGTTGCTGATGACAATGCATTAACTGCTGCACTTACATTTTTTCCTAAACATGGTGCCTCAACACGATCTGCTATTGGGTCGCAAATTAATCCAATCATATTCTGAATGGCCATGGAAGCTGCGTCAATGCCTTGTTTAGCTGTACCACCAAACAATTGCACTATTCCAGCTGCTGCCATTCCAGCTGATGCACCACATTCAACTTGGCAACCATGTTCCTCAGCAGAAAAACCAGGACCTTGAGCAAAATAAACGCCAACAATTCCTGTCGCAAAATAAGCTTGAATCAATTCATCATGAGAGGCGTTTATGTCATCAGCAACTGCTCTCAATACACCTCCTACAACACCACAAGAACCAGCTGTTGGGTTTGCAACAACAACTTCCATAGCGCTTTTAGATTCCATAATAGCTGATACATTAGCTATGATTTTATTGACAATAGAATTTTCTAGGATTTTCTTTTTCTTTTGAGCATTATCAATTAAATGTGATTGTTGAGGTAAAATTCGGTCTTCATAATTGGTGCCTGCTAAGCCTGTTTTAATACTATTTTCTATAATTTCAACTAGGCTTTTCATTTTATCAATGACTAGATAATTGTCTAATCCACTCTGGCTTTTTTCATATAGTAAACCAAGAGCTCCTAGGTCAAGATTTTCCTGTTCTGCATATTCTAAAAGAGAGGCTATAGTTGTAAAAAGTAATTCAGATTCATTTCCTGAAATAATTGGTAATACTGGTTTTATAATTATTATTTCATCAAAAGGTATGGTATCATTCAATTTAATAATGACTTCTTTTGAAATTTCCTTTGAGAATTTAATGTTTATTAAACGCTTGTCAATATTAAAAGACTCTGAAATGGATTTGTTTTCTGTAAATAATAATGAAACGTCTTTTAAAAGAATGTCTTTAGGAACACCCTTTAGAAGTAATTCATAATACCCTCCATTAATGCTTACTTTAAAACCATCTATGTCTTGAATTTCAAAAGAGCCACCTCCAATTGATATGGCTGTGACTTGCGTTTGTTTTCCATGAGCTCCTTCTAATGCTAACCTAAATGTGTTTACATGGTTGGTTTTAAAGGTATTTATTTCATAAAGGATTGATATTCCTTTTTCTTGAGCTATTTGTTCCGTATTCTTTATTTGATCATCAGTCATGTCTATTCCTAATAATCCACCTTCAATACCAATTGTGGTGCCTTGATCTCTATAGTTAGGTGCCCAAGCGCCATCTTTGTCAAAATCAATAATAGCTTTTGTTAGAGGTTCATTTAAAATATCCAAGCATATTTTAGCTGCGCGCCATGATGCGGCTGTATGAGAACTAGACGGGCCACTCATAATTGGTCCAATGACATCATTAAAAATCCCTGGTCTATTTTTCATAATTCTTGTTGTAAATAAATGATAATAACACTTTTAAAATTCAATAAAACTTGATTAATAAATAAAATTAGTAGCGTTGATTACTAAAACCCCTAATAGTTGTTCTACTTCAAATAGTTTAAGATATTTAACTAATACGACCTCAAATTCCTGTTTGCCTATTAATTAGTTTTTAATAATAATGGCTAACATGTTCGTAAATGATTAGTTGCGTTGCGTACTAAGTTAACAAAAAGAAAGAAACCCATTGTTCAGCAGTTAGGATTTTCCAAAATAAAAATCAGATACAATGAATTAAGCACGTTGTGGTGATCTGGCTTTTCATTCTTAAAAATTCAAAAGTAAGAAGTATAAAGTGCCGCTACAAATTGCCGCAATTGGTAAAGTTAAGAGCCACGATAATAGGATGTTTCTTATCACTTTTAAGTCAGCCTTTTTTGTAACGGTTCCTATTCCAAAAATAGAGCCTACAGATACGTGAGTTGTTGATACAGGTAATCCATGAATACTGGCTGTGGTAAATAATAATCCAGTAACTAAATTTGCAGTAAACCCTTGACCACTATTCATAGGAGTGATTTTTTTACTTATCATTTCTCCTGCTTTTTTTGCGTTTAATAAGCCTCCAATTGCCATGGCTAATGCAACAGCAATCATTCCCCATTTAATGTCTAGTGCATTAATGACTATAAGTAGTCCAACAATTTTTGGAGTATCATTTAATCCTCTTGCAAAACTCACAATTCCAGCACTTAAAAAATGAGCAAAATCAAGCATTTTTTGCGAATTTATACCAATGAAATTTCCTTTATAAATTTCAATACATTCGTTTTCGTTCAATACTCGGATAGTCTTGGAAGATAGAGTTTCAACAGTTATGTATTTGTTACTATGGGCCATTTTAACGAGGGGAATTTTTTCAGTTCCAACGCATAAACAGGTCTCTTTGGTAACACCTAGTAGTTTTCGTATTTCTCGGGAAAATAAGATAAGCTAAGAAACTAGCTACCGCTGCCAAACAAAGTCGCGACGCCTTTAAAATTATCATTTGCACCATTACTATATGCGAGAAAACAAGCTGCTAAAAAAAGGAGAAATAAAATCATTAAGTTGTGTTAAAAATCTTTGATTGAATACTTTTAATAGTCGAAGTGAAAGCGTATAAATTACAATGAAAATATTTTAGGATGGGTTACGCTTTTGTAAAACGTTTTTATATTTTTTGTTGTGTAAAAATCCGCAAGGATTTTCTGTTGTAAACCGAAGATAGTAAAAGCACGAGTAATTTTATATAGGAAATTGAGACGTAACAACACAAGCAACTAACTTTGTTTAAGCTAAAACAGCAATTTTTTATATATAAAATCGTCTTAGTTATTCGTTCTTTTCTCAAATTTTATTTTTCTAACTCCGTGGTTTGTATCCCATTGTTTAACTTCTATAAAACCAAATTTCTCATATAGTTTAGTAGCTGGTCCATTGTTTAGCCCAGTTTCAACGACGAATAATTTTGAATCAAATGTATCTAAAACAAATTTCATTAACTTATTTGCTATTCCTTGTCTGAAAAAGAGTGGATTCACGACTAAGCTTCTTATATGTGTGGAGCCATTATTCTGTTTAATTTCAATCACGCCAACTATTTCTTCATTTTTCAAGTAACCGAAAAAATCTGTACTACTTTTTACATAATTTTCAAGAGGTCTTTTTAAAGGAGGAAAGTCGGTGGCATTTAAAATTTTTGCTTCTACTTTATATGATGCTTGAAAAACCAAACGTATTTTTTTAGATATTTCTATCTCATTATTTTGGAGTTTCTCTATCATTTTTCAACAGGTTATTTTAATTAAGTACAACGTGTTATATGCAAACAAATATATAAAATCACTTCTATTTTAAAGGGTTAACAGGGCTTTACGCCTATGGTAATAGTTACTTAGATAGGTTGATGAATTTAATACTATCTCCAACCGAAAGGCGCCAAATATCAACTAAACCTGCATTAACTTCTAAAACGTATTTGGCAGATGCATTTGAGGGTAAAGAAGATTCATCAAAGGGTTTCGCATTCTTTTGAAAACTAACTATCTTACTATTAGCGTTTATGTAAATAAGGTCCAAAGGAATTTTTGTGTTCTTCATATAAAAGAAACGCTCGGTTTCATCATCAAAAACAAAAAGCATCCCCTGGTTGTTTTCCATAGAGTTTCTATACATCAATCCCGTTTGGATATCAAAATCCGTATCTGCAATTTCAATGTTTAAAGACACTTTTGTAGAATCTGAAGCATTGAAAACGGTAAGTTCACCTTCTTTGGTAAAAGTGACTTCAGTTTGCTTAATCACTTTTTTCTTCTCCTTACAGCTAATAAAAAACAAACTAAAGGATAAAGTGGTTAGCAAGGTTAACCGTTTGAATAACATTTTATTTAGTCGCAGTTTTGGATTTGTAAACAAACATAAAATAGAATCCTATTAAAACAAAAGGAATACTTAACCATTGCCCAGTATTTAAACTAAACCAATTAATATATTCGTCACCTTGCGGTTCTTTAGTGAATTCTATAAAGAAACGAATCGTCCAAAGGAGCACTAAAAACAAGCCGAATAAAAACCCTGGTTGATCTTTTTTTGTGGTTTTTGAATAAAAATACCATAAAATTAAAAACACAAAAATATAGAAAAACGACTCATAAAGTTGTGATGGATGTCTATAAGGAACAGCATCTAACAAATTTTGAAATTGCGGATTTTCCGTTACCGCATTATAAGCTTTTTGAACATCTTTAATGCCAGTACGTTGTACAATTTCACTTTTATAATATTGGTCTTGAATAAAACGAACTCCTAGAGGGAAATCTCCAGACGCTTTTCCAATAATTTCTGAATTAATAAAGTTGCCTATTCTAATAAAAATTGCTCCTGAAGCCACAGGAATAACTACTCTATCTAAAATCCAAAGTATAGATTTGTACTTATATTTTCTTCTGTAAAGATACATACCAATGATAATACCAATGGCAGCACCATGACTCGCAAGCCCTTGAAAACCTGTAAATTCTAATTTTGGATTTGTGCGAATTGGAAGAAAAATACTTAGAAAATCTTCACCAATTAATTCAGATTGATAAAACAACACATGCCCTAGTCTTGCCCCAAGCATGGTAGCTAAAACGGTATATATAAATAACGGATCTAAATAATCTATAGAAATTTTTTCTTTTGTAAAAATGCGTTTCATAATATACCAACCCAATATAAAGGCAACCACCCACATCATGCTATAAAAGTGAAGTTTAAAAAAGCCAATGTCTATTCCTGTTATCGGGTTCCAGTCAAATTTTAATAGTTGCATAGGTTTAGTTTTAGAGCGTAAATATAAAGGTTTACAATGGCTTTAATGTTAAAATTTATTTAAGAAGTTTCAAGATTTCTACCTCAAAAATAATATTAGATTTCCCTGGAATGCCTCTTGTTCCAGCTTCACCATAAGCTAAATGGTACGGGATAAATAAAGTGGCTTTGTCGCCAACACTTAATTGTTGCAATCCTTCTTTAAACCCTGGAATCATTCGTGCATCTGGACCAATATCAGCAGTAATAGGTCTATATTTATTAGTTGCTTTACGTTTTTTATTAACAACATCTTGTGCTTTTGCAACTTCTAATTTACTTGTTTCTAGTAATTTCCCGCTTTCAAAATACACAGTATAATGAGTTGATACTTGAGCTTCATTAGGTAATTTTTCACCTGAGCCTTTTTCAGAAATAAAATATTTTAAGCCTGAATCTAATGTTGTTGCTTTTGCTCTTTGCGTTTCAAATTTTTCTTTAGTGGCTTTTAAAATAGCCTCAGCTTTAGCCTTTTTTTCTTTTTTAAGACGTTCATCTTTCACAAAATGATTATAAAAAATTTTAGGAGCATCAAACGATTTTGCTGATTTACCTTTTCTAATAATATTCAATTCTTCTATAATAACATCTTGAAGGGGTCTGTTTTTATCACCAACTTTCACATTTGAAATAGAATCCTGAACGTTTAATCCTAATACCAATTCTCCAAATACATTATAAACTCCATCTAGATGAGGTTTAGGGATTTCAGTAATAAAAAACTGACTTCCATTACCGTTTGGGCCAGAATGAGCCATAGATAGAATGCCAGGTTTGTCGTGTTTTAAGTCGGGGTGAAACTCATCCCTAAATTTATAACCGGGGTTTCCTTGTCCAGTGCCAATTGGGTCGCCGCCTTGAATCATGAAGCCATCCATAACCCTATGGAAAATAGTGCCATTGTAAAATTTCTTCTTTTTATATTTACTATCAACCATAGTATTGGTGCCCTCTGCTAGCGATACAAAGTTAGCTACCGTTATGGGTGCTTTGTCTTCTGCTAATTTAGCAAGCATAATACCTTTACTGGTTATGATTTCTGCATAAATTCCATCTTCTAAGTCTGGGTATTGTACTTTGCAAGATGTTAAATTTATAAAATGCACAAGTACTAAAACTTTAATAGCGTTTTTAAGTAGCGTCATTTTTAATTCGTTTGATTTTGGGCAATTGAATTTACGGTTACTTCACAAATTAGAGGTGTGTTACGACCTATTTTGTTATCGTCTCCGTAATAGCCATAGGCTTTTTGAGATGGAAATAAAAACGTTACAGTTTCTCCTGTTTTCATAAGCTTTAAACCTTCACGTAAGCCTGTAAACAATTCTTGTTTATCCATGGCGTAGGTTTGCGTTTTTATAACTTCTCTAGAGTATATAACGCTGCCATTTAGGTTTTTAACATTGTAATTATAATTCACAATATCACCAAAACTGGGTGTTTTTAAGGTGTCAATT
>Ga0316208_1001251_pt1 | contig 24736 bp, 18 predicted proteins | sample 3monopyrite_MG_FD_204944 | JGI IMG/M metagenome (GOLD analysis project Ga0316208, IMG submission 204944) | Microbial mat bacterial communities from mineral coupon in-situ incubated in ocean water Damariscotta River, Maine, United States -... | ecosystem: Environmental > Aquatic > Marine >... | reverse complement strand
AACCAACCCACTCAACAACTGGACGGGCAGCACCAACGTTGTCAACAACACGCTGATCCTCGGAGCTGACGAAGTCATTCCAGACGTCAGCGATCTGACTGTCAGCAGCACTCTTCGGTTGGAAGGACGGACGGCATCAGTCAACTCGCTGAACGGCAATGGGACAATCACCGATCTGGTCGGCGGCAATTCGACGCTGATTGTCGGTGCGAATAACGGCGGAGACAACTTCACCGGCAGCGTTCAGGACGGCACCGGCACGGTAAACGTGACGAAAGTTGGAACGGGATCGCAAACACTTTCGGGGCTGAATTCAGCAACGGGAGTGTTGGCGGTCAACGGCGGAATGCTTGCCGTCGACGGAGCCTGGGGTGGCACCGCGACTGTGGCGGCCGGTGCAACTCTTGGCGGATCAGGTTCCGTCGATGGCAGCGTTAACGCGGATGGCACAATTGCTCCAGGCAACAACCCGGGAGTTCTCTCAACCGGCGACGTCACCTTTGCAGACGGCTCGGCATTCAACGTCGAGATTAACGGAATTATTCCTGGTGCGGGTCTCGGCGGATATGACCAGCTAAATGTCACCGGTTCAGTATCGATTGGAAATCTGGTTTCCCTCACGACCATTCTCGGCCCGGCGTTCGAGCCATTCGATGGCGACGAATTCGTCATTATCAACAACGACGGACTCGATTCGGTGGTCGGTACTTTTGCCGGATTGGCTGAAGGCACGACGTTCGATGTCGACGGGCAGACGCTGACCATCACTTACGTTGGCGGCGACGGTGGCAACGATGTCGTCCTGCTTGGTCAGGGGACGCCGTCGACGCTCATCACGCTGGACGCAAGCAACAATCTGCTTGTGCGAGACGTCAACGGCGGCGCGTCCAACGACACTCTGACAATCATCTCCGAACAGCGATGTGTCGCGAAACGAAGGAAACTCGCCTGAGACAACGCAGTTTGATTTCACGGCTTCAATGAACTTCGCCTCGACCAAGTTGATCACGGTCGACTTCACAACGATCGACGGCACCTCCACAACTGCTGATTCGGACTACGTTGCAAAGGCCGGAACAGTCACATTCCTGCCCGGCGAAACGGAGGCCGCCATCTCAGTCACGGTAAACGGTGACGGCACGATTGAAGGCACGGAAGACTTCTCCGTTCGCCTTGCGAATGTCACTGGCAATGCCGAAATCACTGACGACATCGGAGTCGCCACGATCGTCAACGACGACTTTGCCGATCCGCAGCTGACCATTACCGACGTCATTGTCGAAGAAGGCGGAAACGGCGCACGAACCAACCTGCTGTTCAAAGTTCGGCTCTCAAGTGTCGCTCTTGTCGAAACAACCGTCGACTTCGTGAACAAGACCGGCACACTGACATTCGAACCTGGTGAAACATCGAAGACAGTCGACGTCGAAGTCATTGGCGACGTCAACGTCGAATCTAATGAATCGTTCTTCGTCGACCTGAGCAACGCTCAAGGCGCTAACATTGCCGATCCCCAGGGAAAAGGAGCGATCATCAATGATGACGTCGCGATCAGGCCGGGTATCCGAATCAACGATGTCTCGCAGGTCGAAGGCAGCCCTGACGATTTTGCGACAGAGTTTACGTTCACCGTTGAGCTGACAGGCGTGTTCGACGAATTCGTCGAAGTCAATTACTTCTCAACGCAGTTCTCAGCATCAAGTGAACCTGCTGACCGTGACTTCTTCCGAGTCGGCAATCTCAGAGACACCGACACGATCAGCCGACTTGTTTTCGAACCCGGCGGAACCATTCAGACAATCACCGTTTTCGTCGTCGGCGACACCGAAGTCGAACCGAATGAGGTTTTCTTCGTCAACCTGTTTAACCCGATCAACGCCGAAATCGAAGACGATCAGGGCATTGGCTTCATCATCAACGACGACCAGTTTCTTCCTCAGGCTGAGATCAGCGACGCGATCGCGATGGAAGGCGACTCCGGCACAACGACGTTTACATTCACCATTACACTCGACCGCGAAGCAGACGCGGTCGCGACCGTCGACTTCGGCTCCGCAAATGGCACAACCGGCACGTCAGCCGGAGCCGACGTACGGGCAGCATCGGGAACAGTCACCTTTGCACCGGGCGAGATTCAAAAGACGATCGACATCGCCGTCGTCGGTGACCTGACCGACGAAGCTGACGAGCAGTTCTTCGTCAATCTGACCAACGCCAGCGGCCTGCTGATCACCGATGACCAGGGTCGTGGAGTTATCCTGAACGACGACGATCCGAACGCCATCCTGGCCGTCACGGACGCCGTCAACCTGACTGACGAATTCGGCCAGGAAGGCAACGATGGCGACACCGTCTACGAATTCACAGTTCAGTTGATCGGCAAGCCGGCCGGCACGGTCACGGTTCAGGTCTCGACTCAGGACGGCAGTCCAATCGACGGTCAGGACTACGACGCGGTTTCACAGCAGCTCACGTTCAACGCGGGCGAGTCGACGAAGAAGATTCTGGTGACAGTCTCTGGCGACCGCACGGTCGAAACTGACGAATTCCTCTTCCTCAATCTGAGCAACCCGGTCGGAGCAACGATCTTTGATGACCAGGGAATTGCGGCAATCATCAACGACGACGAAGTCGTCAACCGCAAACAAGGTCTGGAACTGGCTCAAGACGTCGAAGCTCAGGTCGAGGCTGAACTGGCCGATCCAACGCTCGATTCAACGGTGCCTGGCGACGGAATCCGCGTCGTCAAAGGAACCAACTCCGGCGGCCGTAGCGACATCACCGACCTGCTCGTTCAGATCGGCCTGGACGTCATCGAGCGACTTGGACTGACTGATGCCATCGTCGCAGTATTTGACCCGGTCAACTTCATCGTGACGACGCCGGAAGGCCGAGCCAACGGATTCACCGAAAGCTCCGGCGTTGTTGGCCAGTCAACAAACTCGTTCTACTGGGGCGACGGAGCTGTCGAGCTGCTCGTCATTGCGAACGCGTCAGCCGGCATCTACAACCTCGAACTCGCCGGCGTCAACAACGGGCAGTTCCGCGCCGCCGTCAGCCGAGTCGACGCCAGCGGTCAGATCGGCACCGACGAAACAAGTTCCGGCAAGACGCGATTCGGAAAAACCCGGTTCAGTCAGTCAGTCAGTCAGGCACCCCGGGGAGACGATGGAAATTCGCAGTCAGGACGATCCGGCAAGGGGAAGGGTGGAAAGAAGCCCATCCCGGAAGGTCCGCGTTATGACATGATCGACAACTTTGCCCGCGGCGGAATGGGCAACATCTGGCTGGCCAAAGACGGCATGCTCCAGCGAGAGGTGGCTTACAAAGAGCTGCTTCCTCGAGCCATGCGGCGGTCCAGTATCGTCGAGCGTTTCGTTCAGGAAGGTCAGGTCACTGGCCAGCTCGAACACCCCGGCATCGTCCCCATTTACGACCTGGGCTACCAGGAAAACGGAACACCGTTCTACGCGATGAAGCTCGTGCGTGGCACGGAAATGAAAGATCAGATCGAAGCTCTGCACGAGATTCCGAAGAACACGGCCGAGCACCATCGAGCCTTCGTGAAACTACTTGGCCAATTCGTCGATGTCTGCAACGCCCTGGCCTTTGCTCACCAGCGAGGCGTACTCCATCGTGACTTGAAACCACAGAACGTCATGATCGGCGGTTTTGGAGAGACACTGGTTCTGGACTGGGGACTGGCGAAGGTGCTGGGCCGCTCTGAACCCGGCGCGAGCGACCGCGGCCCTCAGGTTACCGGCAAGCACGACGACGAGTTTTCGCCCGATCTGGACGACGAGCAGAGCAACCTCGGAGATCCCACCAGAATCACGGACGGCTCGCCGACGGACCCAACAAACATTGGCGGTGGCGGTGGCGGTGGCGGTGGCGGTGGCGGTGGCGGTGGCGGTGATCTGGCAGCGACAAACATCTCCGGCAGCGACAAACATCTCCGGCAGTGAAGACCTCGTCGCCACGAACATTGTCGGCGCTGACGACGTTGCAGCCACAAACGTCATGGGCACGGGCAACGTTGCAGCGACGAACATCGTCGATAGCTCAGACACTGGCGAAACTCGCATTCTCGGCAGCGGCAAAGACTCAAAAACCAAGACGGCTGCCCCACCTCAAAAGCCGGCAGAAAAGTCAGTCGCGCCAGAACTCGGAAAGACGCAGGGACTTCACGGCGAATCCAAAACGGTCAAGACAGACGCTCGTTCAGAAGGCACGACCACGCGGTACGGTTCCGTCATGGGAACACTGGCGTACATGCCTCCCGAACAGGCTCAGGGCAAGCTTGACGAAATGGACGCTCGCACCGACATCTACTCACTCGGAGCGATTCTGTACGAGATCCTCGTCAATGACGCTCCAATCCCGCGCGGCAAGATGCAGGAAATGCTCGACTATGTGATCAAGACGCCGATCATCCCGCCACGCGACATTGACCCAACCGTCCCGAAGCCTTTGAACGCGATCGCGATGAAGGCGCTGAACAAGAAGATCTCTGATCGCTACCGTTCCGCCCTGGACCTCGCACGTGACGTTGAAGAATACCTCGCCGACGAACCCATTTCCGTTTACGAAGAGCCTTGGTACCTCAAACTGAAGCGGTGGGCGAGACGACACCCCAAAGCAGTCACCGGGTGGACGGCGACCGTCGGCGTCATGATCCTGGGAAGCGTTGCGTGGAGCTGGGCCGAGTCCAACCGAATTGAAGGACTCAGAATCGCCGCAATATCAAAAGGTAAGAATGCACAGGCCGAGGCCGTGGCTGGAAGGTTCGAAGAAGCTACTTCCTTACTTAACGAAGCTCTCGGGGAGGTTGGCGACGAGGACGAACTGGCTTCCGTTGAAGCAGGCCTCAACAACCAGCTTTCGGGCGTCGAACAACTGATCGCCGCCGCCGAGCAGAGACGAATCTCGACACTGCAGCGTGAAGTCGAGCAGAAAGTCGAAGTCGAAGCCCGCCAACTTGCCCTCGCACAGTTCACAAAGTTCGAGGCTCTCGTTGAACAGGCTCGCTACTACTTCATCGTCCAGACCGGTGATGATGCCACGCAAAACTTGACAACGGCTGCTGAACACGCGGTCTCGGCGTTCGGCATCTACGGAGGCATGTCGCCCACTTATCTGCAGATTCCACCGCCGTACCTTAGCGAGAAACAGTATGACGAGATCCGCAACAGCTCTTACGAACTGTTGATCATGCTGGCTGAACGCGAAGAGGCAATCGCGTTGGGGCTCTCGCGGAACCGCGTACGGCGACATCAATCAAACCGACGATGCACTCAGCGATCTCGAAAAAGCACAGGAACTTGATCCCGACTTCTGGGCTGTCTTCCTGAACCGAGGCGCCGTTCACCTGGCCAGGAAAGACTTCGCTGCGGCCGAAGCCGACTTCAAGAAGGTCATCGAACTGCGGCCTCAGCAGGCCGGCCCCCATCACAACCTGAGCATGGTCTACGAAGCTCAGCAGGATTACACAAAATCTGAAGCCGAGGCGACGGCAGCAATTTCCATCGACGCAGGCTACTTCAAAGCATTCAGTACTCGCGCCATTTCCAGACTGCAACTCGGCGATCCGGCAGGCGCACTTACCGATTTCATGAAAGTCATCGAGCTCGATCAGGAACCAGGAGCGTCGAACATGCTCGTCCGCCGCGGGTGGGCGATGCTTCTGGAAGCGAACAAACTGGCCGAGGCGGATTTTGATGCGGCAGTCGCAGCGAACCCTGAAAACGCCGATGCATGGAATGGTCGAGGCTATGCCCGAGTCATGATGGGCAGCATCCAAGGCGCACTTCAGGACGCTGAAGAGGGCGTTAAACGCTCGATGGTTCAGGCCAGGAAGCAGGGAGCAGCCGCATGGCCAAACATCTACAACGCTGCGACGATTTACACTCAGGCTGTGAAAGTGGTGCAAACAGACGAAAAGATGCCAGAGGACGTACGAGCAAAGAACGCTCAACAGCTCACGGTCCGGTCGCTGGAGATCATCATGCAGACACTTCAGGTGGGCGGCGCGTCTCAGCAGCCAGCGATTCTTCAAACGGTCAGAGGCGACACGTCGCTTGATCCGAATCGGAACAGCCCGGAATACAAACAGGTCTTCGGCCCACGGCCTCCGCAGCCCAAACCGCCGGCACCTGACAAGAAGGGGGATCCGTCTGATGCAAAGTAAAATCAGATGCGAAGTCAGGACTGCAGGGTATGACAATCGCAGCGCCGGCATACCATCGCTTGCCTGGCCAAGTGGTACGCCGGCGCGGCGCTTGACATACCCTACGGAGGCTGTCCAACTTCGGAATTCTCAGCGAACGTCTTTACCTTTCTGAGACGGTGTCGGCGGGAGATTCCGCAGCTCTGACGCGAAGCCAGCGGCGGTTTTTCTCGACAGTCTTTGGGCCGATTCCTTTGACACGTTGCAGGTCATCGATCGATGAGAACGGTCCGAATTCTTCACGGTTGCTGACGATGCGTTTCGCAGTCACCGGCCCAACGTCGCGCAACTGAGTCAGCTCGACCCAGGTCGCCGCGTTCAGGTCAATCCGGTAGCCAATGTCCTCGCCTCCGCGCTGGACAATGATCTGTGACCGATCGATGTAGCGGAGATTCTGCCACTTCACAGCCAGCAGAATGACGACAACGACCGACACGATCACAACCAGCCACTGGTCCCGATTCGTGAGCCAAAGAAAACTCGACAGCGTACTTTCAGCAGGCGACGCATCCGAGACAACATCCCGGTTGTCAGGGCGTGAATCGGGAACTGCGTTGTCGTCAGGAAGTTCGGACACCATGCAGCAAGTGTCCACGATTCAGCAAAGAATGTACACAGTCCGTAATCGCTCGAATCTGCGGCCAGTCAGGACTCGTTTTATACCGGAACGTCGAACCACTGAGCCCAGTGCAATGGCAGCTCGCATAGCAGTTCGATGTCGATCTTCTGCGTTGGATGCTGGACGATCAGCGAGCTCGCGTGCAGCGCGATGGCTCGTGGATTATTCCCCTTCGCCCCACCGTACTTGACGTCGCCCAGAATCGGAAAGCCGCGCGATGCAAACTGCACCCGAATCTGGTGCGAGCGTCCGGTCTTTGGATGAATCTCGACCAACGAATTCCGCTCGTGGCGAGACACGACACGATACTCCAGTGTCGAAAGCTTTGCGCCGGGCGTCCCCTCTCGAACGACGCTCGTGGTATTCGTGTCGCGGTTCTTGAGCAGCCAGTCGGTCAGCGTGTGCGTCCCGTTCGGCGGCGAGCCATCGATCCACGCATTGTAAGTTTTCTCGACGCTCCCTCGACGAAACTGGTCGGCCAACCGTGAGGCCGACTTACTCGTGCGAGCATAAAGCGCAACACCGGACACTGGCCGATCGAGACGATGAACAACTCCCAGAAAAACTTTCCCTGGCTTGTCGTACTTTTCCCGCACCCACTGTTTTGCGACGTCCAGCAACGTCTCATCGCCAGTCTCGTCGCCAATCATCAACGCGCCAGCAGGCTTGCCGACGGCCAGACAATGATTGTCGTCGTAAAGAATTTCCAGCGTGGTCGACATCGGATTTCTGCCAGCCGTTCAATGTTGAGTGTTCAATGTTGAGTGTTCAATGTTGAGTGTTCAAGGTTGAGTGTTGGATGTTCGGCGTTCAGCGTGCTGTCCAGCCGCCGTCGACGGTCACCATGCTTCCGACCATGTAACTCGCGGCGTCGCTGGCGAGAAAGATGGCGGCACCCTGAATTTCTTCCAGGTTGCCCCAGCGTTCCATCGCGACCGCTCCGATGATGAACTTCTTCGCCTCTTCAGAATCAGCAATCGGAATATTCATCGGAGTCAGAAACGGACCCGGGCAGATGGCGTTGACGGCAATCCCGTCGTTCGCCAGTTCCAACCCGAGAGCCCTGGTCATCTGCACGACGGCTCCTTTGCTCGTGGCATAGGGCGTTCGGTTCGCCAAGCCGACCAAGCCTAACGTACTCGCCATATTGATGATTCGTCCGTTGCCCTGCTTCTTCATATGTGGGGCGACGGCTCTCGCACACAGCCAGACGCCATCGACGTTGATGTCCTGAACTTTCCGGAATTCTTCATACGATAGCTCGTCGATCGGTCCGCGAATGTTGACGCCGGCATTGTTGAAAAGAATGTCAATCTTCCCGAATTCATCGATCGCTTTCGCAACCATCGCATCGACGTCTTCAGGATTCGAGACGTCAGCCTGAATGGCAGCCGTTTTGACTCCGTAGCCCGACGCGATTTCATCGGCCACTGCCTGGGCTTCGTCAAGATTCCGACTGACCAGCAGCACGTTCGCCCCCGCTGACGCCAGCCCTTCTGCCATCGCGGCTCCCAGACCTTTCGAGCCGCCGGTGATAATTGCCGCACGTCCAGTCAGATCAAACAGCTTGATACCGGGAAGCATTTGCAGTCTCCTGTTTGCTGGTTCAATTCGCCAGGCGTTATTCGCCCGCGTTTATGGTGTATTGTCGAATTGTGATGGCCGAACGGTTTCACGAAACGGCCATTGATGGTCACAATTGTGGTCGCCGTTGGCCGCCTGAATTCGTGGACGACTTCGCGAACGGCCTTCGCGTTCGCGCAAAATAGCCCAGCCGCCCAAACAACACCACTTAAACGGCCCAGCACCACCAACCAGGAATCGTAACCGTGTCAATCGACGAGGCCGTACCGCCTGAAGACATTCTGCCCAACGAAGCTGACCGCGAAATCGCCGCACCGGAATCCGAAGATGACGTTCGCGAGCGGGAGGCTCAGGCGATCAAAGGCCTGCAGACCGCTTACAAACGGATGCGGTCGGAAATTGGCAAGGTCATCATCGGGCAACAGGACATCGTCGATCAGTTGCTGGTGTCGCTGTTCAGCCGCGGTCACTGCCTGCTGGTCGGAGTGCCGGGCCTCGCCAAGACGCTGCTGGTCAGCACGGTCTCGCAAATCCTGCAACTTTCATTTCGAAGAATTCAGTTCACGCCGGACCTGATGCCTTCTGACATTACGGGCACGGACGTTCTGCAGGACGATCCGGAAACTGGCCGGCGCACGTTTCAGTTCATGCAGGGACCGTTGTTTACGAACATCCTACTGGCCGACGAAATCAACCGGACGCCGCCGAAGACGCAGGCCGCTCTTCTGGAAGCCATGCAGGAGCGGCACGTCACCGTCGGATCAGCCACTTACCGACTCCCTCAGCCCTTCTTCGTGCTCGCCACGCAGAATCCGATCGAGCAGGAAGGAACGTACGCTCTGCCCGAGGCGCAGCTCGACCGGTTCATGTTTAACATCGTCGTTAAATACCCGTCGGCCGCAGAAGAGCTGCGGATTCTCAAACAGACAACCGGAAGCGGCGAACCAGACCTTGAACCAGCACTTACCGCCACTCAGATCCTCGCACTGCAGGAAGTCGTCCGTCGCGTCCCGGTTGCCGAGCACGTTTTTGTTTACGCGCGGGATCTCGTCCGAGCGACTCGGCCTGACGAAGAGGAAGCTCCAAAGCTTGTGCGCGAGTACATTTCCTGGGGTGCCGGTCCGCGAGCCGGCCAATATCTGATCATCGGAGCGAAAGCACGAGCGATCCTCGAAGGGCGTTTTCACGTCAGCACTGACGATGTGAAGTCAGTTGCCCACGCGGTCCTGCGACATCGCATCGTCACAAATTTCCATGCCGACAGCGAGAACGTGGCACCCGACGACGTCATCGACATGCTGCTGAGGAAGATCCCGATCGCCTCGAACGAACGTGCAAAGAAAATGCTGGGAAGATAGCTCAACTGAGTTCGACCTGTTTCGAGATAGTCGATACAACCCCGGTCTGGCACGAACAACCCTTGAAACTCAGACCGCAGGCACGCAATGAATCCCTGGCACGACGTCACTCCCGGTATCAATCTTCCCTCTGAATTTCGATCGATCATCGAGATCCCGATGGGGTCGAGCGTGAAATACGAACTGGATAAAGAGACGGGCCTGATGAAGCTCGACCGAATTCTCTACTCGGCCGTCTACTACCCAGCGAACTATGGCTTCATTCCGCAGACACTGGCGGAAGACGATGACCCGCTCGACGTGCTGGTCCTTTGCCAGGAACCTGTCTTACCGAGAACGCTGGTCAACTCGCGAGCTATCGGCATGATGACGATGATCGATGGTGGCAAGCCAGACCATAAAATCCTCGCCGTCGCCGTCGACGATCCGGAATACAACAGTTTCCGAACTGCCAGCGAACTGCCTCCTCATCGCCTGATGATGCTCCGCCGATTTTTCCAGGACTACAAACTGCTCGAAGAGAAGTCCGTCGAAGTCAACGAAATGCAGGACTCAGAAACAGCCATGCCAGTCATCGACGATTCTCTCAAACGGTACGACATGCAGCGGCGACAGGGTTTCGGTACTGATTATCGGCGCGGCAGTTGAACGACCCATCGCCTTGTGATGGATTCAGTCGACTTATCACCGGCAGCGCAGTTGCCAATTCGACAGCGACCGCGTACGTTGAAGTGAGAGAATTCGTCGCCGAAAGTGATTTGTGCGGCATCTTGTCAGCCCATCAGAAGCCCCCTTTAAACTCGGAGACCGTGACAAATGCGTTTTCCGCTTTCCCGCCGAGAAATGCTGGCTTCCTCGTCCAGTGGATTCGGGATGCTGGCGCTCGCTGGACTTTGCTCGGAGGCAACAGCCACCTCAACAGTAACCGGCCCGGCAAAACCTCACTTCCCGGCGAAAGCGAAACGCGTAATCTTTCTCTGCATGCGCGGCGGACCGTCGCACATGGAGTCGTTCGACCATAAACCGAAACTCAACGCCGACAACGGCAAGCCCACCGGAAAGAAGGGGCTGAATTATTTCGGCTCTCAGTGGAAGTTTTCGCAGCACGGCGAAAGCGGCATCCCGGTTTCGTCGCTGTTTCCTCACACGGCCAAAGTGGTTGACGACCTGTGCATCCTCAACGGCATGCACACCGACAATCCCGAACACGGTGCCGCGCTCACGCAGCTTCACACTGGCAGCTTCCTGTTCGAGCGTCCGTCGATCGGCTCGTGGGTTCTGTACGGCCTGGGTACTGAAAACCGCGACCTGCCGGGATTCGTGACCGTCAAACCGCCGGTGATCCTTGGCGGAGCCCGCAACTACGGCAATGCTTTTCTGCCGTCCGTCTACCAGGGCACGCCGATCGGGACGATGAGCAAGGCACTGAAGACAGCGACGATCGCCAACACGAAACACCCGACGTTGTCTCTGGAGAATCAGCGAAAGCAGCTCGACTTCCTGCAGTCGTTGAATCGCGATTTCGCCCGGCAACAGAGAAGCAGCGACCAGATTGAAGGCGTCATCGAATCCTTCGAACTGGCGTTTCGAATGCAAACCGGACTGCCGAGTCTCATGGACTTCTCCGGTGAGACTCAGCCAACGCTCGACGCCTACGGGATTGGCGACAAGCTCAAAACTGACGATTTCGGACGGCAGTGCCTGCTCGCGAGAAAGCTTGCCGAGAACGACGTTCGATTCATCGAGCTGACTCACGACAACTGGGACCATCACGGGTTCGTCTCGAGATTGATGCCGCAGAAGTCGTTCGAAATCGATCAGCCGATGGCCGCATTACTGACCGACCTCAAACAACGCGGACTCCTCGAAGACACGCTGGTCGTGTGGGGCGGCGAGTTTGGTCGAACCCCGGACGACCCTCGCGGCGATGGTCGAGGGCACCAGCCACAAGGTTTCACCATGTGGATGGCTGGCGGCGGAGTTAAACCCGGCGCCATTTACGGAGCGACCGACGAGTACGGCTACAAGGCTGTCGAAGGGCGAGTCCACGTCCACGATCTGCACGCCACAATTCTGCACCTGCTCGGCCTGGACCACACCCAGCTCACCTACCGCTACGCCGGTCGCGACTTTCGCCTGACCGATGTCTACGGTCGAGTCGTCTCGGAAATCATCGCCTGAGGCAAAATTTTGCAGGACATGCTGCCCGTCATTCCCGCGCAGGCGGGAAACCAGCGAGTCCCCTCGTCACATTCTGACAGAACTGGGTTCCCGCCTGCGCGGGAATGACTCGGACAAGAACCACGACGCCACCTGAAAGGCAGATTCAAGCCACCCGGGAAAGGCGTTCCGGCCGATTTGCTGCCCAGCTATCATTCCGCCGTGCAGCCCCGCTCTACTTTCCGGCTGCAGATGATGTCTGATCAAACATTCCCGAAAGGATGCTGGAATGTGTGGGTTTACCGGCCTTTCGTTGGCCGAGCCGTTCCCGTGGGCTCAAAATGCGCTGCATCAGATGACGGATGCCATCGCGCATCGAGGCCCCGACTCGGACGGATTTCATATCGACTCCCGCCGCACATCGCTGCTGGGATTCCGCAGGCTGGCCATTCGCGACCTCGACCCGCGAGCCAACCAGCCGATGCAGACAGCGTCCCGGCAAACCACCGTCGCCTTCAATGGAGAAATCTACAACTCGCAGTCACTCGCGAGCGACTATTGCTCAAAGGTTGCCCTGCAGACTACCGGGGACACCGAAGTTCTGGCGGAAGCCTTCGAGGCAGCCGGTGATGCGATCTTTGAAAAATGCAACGGCATGTTCGCCGCCGCGTTTCTTGATCGCGACGCGGGAACGATCACGCTGACGAGAGACCGGATCGGCAAGAAACCGCTCTACATCTACGAAGGCAGCGGCTTCATTGCCTTCGCCTCCGAGCTGCGATGCTTCGAGCCGTTCGGGCTGGAGTGGGATGCTGAAACACTCCCATCTTATTTCCAGTTTGGCCACTACCCTGCCCCGCTCACGGCGTTCCGAAGCACTTCTCAACTCCGGCCAGGGGAAAGTGTCACCTTACGAGCCGGTCGAATCATTGGACGACGGCTCTGGCATGATTTCACAAATCTTGATTGGGGCAGCCGGCCGACAGCAGACATCGACCAACTGGACCGCACGCTGGCAGACGCGGTCGCGATCCGCACGCTCAGCGATGTCCCTGTTGGAGCGTTTCTGAGCGGCGGCATCGACTCATCGCTCGTCGCCGCTCAACTTAAAGCATCCGGCCACGATTCCGTTCCGACTTTCACCGTGGCCTTCGACGATGACTCGCACAACGAAGCCCCGTTCGCCGCAGAAATCGCCAAACATCTCGGCCTTGAGCAGGTCGAAATCAAGATCGATCCGAACTCCCTGCCAGACCTCGTTACAGACTTCGTCGACTGTTACGAGCAACCCTATGCGGACTCGTCGGGCCTGCCGTCGATGGCTCTTTGCCGCGAAGTGCGAAAGTACGTCACCGTTGCCCTGACCGGCGATGGCGGCGACGAGTTCTTCGGCGGCTATCGGCGATACGAGTGGTTTCAGAAGGCGTTGTTGGCTCAACATTTCCCCGCAACTTTCAGGCGGCTAGTTGGCACTGCACTCCCGATGCTCGACCGCCGCCGCGGCCCGCGACTGCAGAAATTGCTCGCCGCACAGGACGCCGCCGGACTTTACGCTCAACTGATGCGCGCGTGGCCGCTGGGATCGTCTGCCGAAATTCTTAACGGCATCGGTAAAGGTGACGCAGCTTCGCAGCAACACTTCCAGGACATTTTCGACAGCCTCGATTGCGACCCCGTTTCAAAGGCACAGTGCGCCGACGCCGCTCTTTACCTGCCGGGCGATCTGCAGGTGAAGATGGATCGAGCCTCCATGAGGTACTCGCTGGAAGTCCGTTCTCCGCTGCTCGACTTCCGCATGACCGAAATCGGAGCGGGCCTCACAACCGCCGCCCGTACTCAGCATGGCCTGAAGTCGCCGCTGAAAGCTCTGCTTGAGAAACACATTCCCAGAAAACTCTTCGACAGACCTAAGAGAGGTTTCTCAGTACCAATGCGACAGTGGATCGCCGGGCCGTTGCGAGACGTCGTTCATGACACGTTGTCGCAACGGGCACTGCGTGAGGCCGGCTGGCTGAACATTCGGATGGTCGATCATCTGCTCCGTGACCTGGACGCCGGCAAAATCGAGGCACGCGACCCGTTGTGGATGCTGCTTGTTCTCGGGCAGTCGTTCATCAGGCATCGAGAATGCTGTCGATCAACCGACATCGTCACCGAACAACGATCCAGGACGAAGGTCGCTTTTGAACCGTCGGCCCGACTGGAAGGTGCCGCATGAAGCCAATCCGAATTTGCAGCATTATCAACGGCACCGGAGGCGAAGGCGGAGCAGAGCGAATGCTCCAGCGAGTGATCCGTCATGGAAATACTTTTGAGTTTGAACACCTGGTTTTGTCGATCAAAAACTTCCAGCAGGTTGCGGAAGAACTCGCGGAGGAAGGAATCGACGTTCAAAGCCTCAACGTCCAGGCCGACTACTACAAACTTCCCAAAGCCGTACTTCAACTGGCGTCTCGAATTCGTAAATTCCAACCGGACGTCATTCAGTCGTGGATGTACATGGCTGACTTTTTCGGCGGCATCGCCAGCCATCTCGTGGCACCGAACACGCCGATGATCTGGACGATTCGCCATTCCACACTCGACCCGGCAATTGACTCTCGAGCGTTGCGAGGTTGCGCCGCCGGCTGCGCTCGCCTGTCACGAAGAGTGCCAACGAAAATCGTTTTGAACTCGCACGCCGCAGTACCAATTCACGCTGCCGCCGGGTACGACGAATCCAGAATGCAGGTCATCCCAAACGGTTTCGACGTTGCCCGATTCTCACCAGACACACAGCTTCGACGCGAAACACGCCAGCGTCTGGGAGTTGCTCAAGACGCTCCAGTTGTCGGTCGCGTTGCCAGATTCCACGCGAACAAAGATCACATCACGTTTCTCAAAGCAGCTCAGATCGTGCTTGCACAACGCCCCGACGCGAGATTTCTCGTCTGTGGCGAGCCGCAAACTATTTCTTCCCAGCAGGTTCAGCAGGACATCAATTCCTTTGGACTGGCCGACGCCGTGCAACTGGTCGAACTGCAGTCTGACATTGTCCCGCTTAACTGTTCCTTCGACATCGCGACCTGCTCGTCGATCACCGAAGCCTTTCCTAACGTCATCGGCGAAGCGATGTCGTGCGGAGTTCCGTGCGTTTCGACAGACGTCGGCGATGCCGGACAAATTATCGGAGACACCGGACGAGTCGTCCCCGCCAAGGATCCGCAGCAGTTTGCCGAGGCCCTGTTGGGACTTCTCAACCTTCCCGAAGATAACCGCCGCGAACTCGGGGCAACCGCTCGCCAGCGAGTGGTCGACAACTTCGAGCTGACACATTCAACCGGAATGTTCCTGGATCTGTGGCGTGAGCTTGCCGGTCGTCCAGTTTCTGAGTCAACGATTCGTCGCGCCGCGTAGGTCAGGCAGAGCCTGACCTACGAAAGTGGAGCAAAGCGGCGGACGACTTCGCGAGCGGCCCGCAGGCCATCAACGGCGGCCGTAATGATACCTCCGGCGTAACCGGCTCCTTCGCCAACGGGGTACAACCCGGCGAAACCTGGTGTTTCAAACGAATCTCGATCTCGCGAAATTCTGACCGGCGCGCTGCCTCGCATTTCCGGGCCGACCAGCGTGGCGTTCTTCAGAAAATCGCCTCGCCACTTTTTGTCCATGATTGGCAAACCTCTTCGAATCGCTGAAACGACAACCGGTGGCAGCACGCTGTCAAGACTTGCCGGCGCCGTGCCACGAGCGTACGACGACGGAAGTCGCTCATTCGGATTGGGGCTTCGCTGTTGAAGAAAATCGGAAGCAGACTGGATCGGCGAAAAGTAATCACCTCCTCCGAGCCGAAACGCTACGGCCTCAAACTGCCGCTGAACTTCGACGCCGGCCAACGGATGGTCGCTGCCAAATTCGTGGGGCTCCAGCGTGACCATCAGTCCGCTGTTAGCAAACGGCGTGTTGTGACGCGAACTGCTCATGCCGTTTGAGCAAAAATAGCCCGGCTCCGAAATGCTGGGAATCACTTCCCCGCCGGCACACATGCAGAACGTGTAAAGGTCGCGTTGCCCTTTCGCCGTGAGTGTGTAGTCGGCCGCGCCGAGAATCGACTCGTACTCTGGCTTTCCATACTTGTGACTGTTGACCTGCTCTTGCGGCTGCTCAATTCGCAATCCGAGCTGAAACGCCTTCTGCTCGAACGGAACTCCCTGATCGTACAATTGCTGATACGTGTCTCTCGCGCTGTGACCGATGCCAAGAATGACTCGATTAGTCGCGACGTGGCCGCTTGAGGTCTGCAGTCCGGTGACCTGGCCATCGCAAACGTCCAGACTTTCGACGCAACACTCAAACCGGTACTCGCCACCAAGTTCCTCGATTCGACGCCGGAAGTTACGGACGACCAGCGGCAATCGATTACTGCCGAGATGAGGCCTGTTTTCGTAAACGATCGCCGGCTTGCCGCTGCACTCGGCAAATTGTTGCATCACCCAGTCGGCATCCGGGCCAGTCAAGCGGCATGTCAGTTTGCCATCGCTGAACGTTCCCGCCCCTCCTTCGCCAAACAGGTAATTATTGTTGCCTTCGAACGGCCTTCCGGAATCGAATCTTCGAATCGCCGGCACTCGTTCTTTGACCGCGCAACCACGTTCGAGAATCAGTGGGCGGTAACCTTTCTGTGCGAGGTAGAGTCCCGCCAGAATCCCCGCCGGCCCCGACCCAACCACGACAGGTCGGTGCTCCAAAGACTCCTGCCCCCCAGCTGGGTCATCAAACGGCTTCGGCTGCCACACGTCGACGTTGGGGATCCCCTGATCGACCAGGCGTTTCAGAGCATCCGGCGGAAGCTCCACCGCAACCGTATACACAAACTTGAGACCGTATCGCTGGCGGGCGTCCAGGCTCTTGCGAAGAATTCGGTAGTTGACCAGATCGCCAGGATCGACTCCAAGAACGTGCCCGAGCTCTTGCGGCAAATCTGTCTCTGGAGCTTCGACCGGCAATTGGAGATTGGATACTCGGAGCGGCATAGCGAACCGGCAGCGTTAATTTGTCTGGCGAAACAGGAATGGGAAAGTGCCGATCATCACCGATGGATCAGCGAGCCTTCCGACTCTCAAGTATCGGACGCAGCACTTTCATGAACGCTTCCGACTGACGAAGAAAACCCAGATCCGTCGGATGTGAGCTGTCGACCGTTCCCTCACCGTCATCACCGATCAGGTCTTCGCCATGAATGTAGTGCAGATTGGCATCGCCGGATGTCTTCAGACGCTCAAACACAGCTTTCAGAGCGACTCGACTGGTCAGGTTGCGTTTCCGTTTCGAAGCCAGGAAAAATGAATCCGTGTAACTTCGATCCTCTACCAGCACGATCGGCGTTGTCGGATGAGCTTTCCTGAGTATCTTTACCAGCGGTTCGGTCCGGGTTGTTACGTCACCGGCAGAGATGTTCGGCAAGCAGTCAATCACAAACACCGAGGCATCGATGTCCGCCATCAGCGTTGCGACTTCAGCTTCCATGCGGCCGTTGCCAGAGAAACCAAGATTGACGACCGGAGCATCCAGCCAGCGTCCTAGAATCGCCGTATGCACCATGCCGGGCCGGGACGCGCAGCCGCCCTGAGTGATCGACGTGCCGTAGAAGACGATCGGCTTCAAACCGAATCGGCGCGCTTTCGGTTTCCAGATTGAGGCGTCTTTCGGAATGCCGATCTCGACCGACTCAACGCCGTTGTACAACGGGAGGTACAGCATGTATTCCCGCGAACCCTTTGGAATTCCGGACACCAGCTTTACCGAGTTGCTCTTCGCAGTCGGCCTCCCAACGGCCAACCACCGGAACTTGCCACCGGCTTCGTCGACCGTCTTTGTATTCGCGTAAAGGTCGAGACCGCTGACGCCGGTCGCCGGCATGTGGTTCATTTCAAGCCGCGCCGACGTAAGCGTCCACCGAGCATGAATCGTAGTTGCGTCGGTCACGAACCTGACACACAACCCCGCCGACTGTTTACTAAGCGCCCAAACCGATGCCCTGACCTGTTCCTTTGCCCGAGCCGGCAGACGGTCAAACGGTGAATCAGTATCCGACCAAGCCTGACCTTCGACGTCGATGTCATGCGCGCCGAACCAGGCAACTCCGTCCTTGTCTGTCTCCCGTGCAGACACCAGAGCGTCATCGGCACGGACCGACTTGACACACGCCACCGCAAGAACAACGACTATCAGCAAGTATTGAATTCGAAATTGAGACACGAAGAACCTCCTTGATTGAAGCACGAAACAGAGAGCCGATTCTCTCGAACGGTCGATTCGCGGACAGAAAACACTCCAGCGTCCGTTGAGCGACCCACTTATTCAACGTGATACGACTGCGAAAGAGCAGACATCGAATCAATTTGCTTATCGTCCAGGCCGTGGCTCCAGGCGATCTCGACCTGTGCCGCACTGTTGCCGGTCATTTCCCGCAGAGTCACTTCGATGTTGCCGCGTTCGTTGTAGCCGTAAGACACTTCGACCGGTGAGCCTTTCGGAAGGTTTTCGGGCAGCCCCACGAGCCGGAAGTCGCCGATGAATGCGCAGCTCGTAATGTCGCTGGTCTCCCCTTCGAGCAATCGAATATGCAGCGAACGGGGGTTGTTCGACGTCGTCCTGAATTTCTGGCGAACTTCAGTCGGCAGCGCCGAGTTTCTCGGAATCATGATGTGATTCTTTCGAATCTTCGAATCATCGGGGTCTCGAATCTCGACACCAAGCGAGTGTGAATTCACATCGTTTGTCGTGACGGACCTGAGCCGACGCTGCAACGCTTCGGCAGCCTGACCTCTGCCATCGGTATGTTGAGCCTGTAGAATCGCCGCATGAATCGCCGCCCCCTGGGCGACCGCCGTCTGCGGATTCAATTCCCTGGACGGTTTTCTGCCGGTGCATTGTTCCAGCGTCTCCGCGATTAACGGCATCGATGTTGAACCGCCCACCAGAAGTACTTCGTCGAGCGATTTCGGATCAACGCCAGCCTGGTCCAATGTGAACTCAGTCGTGTCACGAGTTCGCTGCAGCAAATCCTGAGTCAATTCTTCGAACTTCTCTCGCTTGATTTCCTGCTCAAGCGTCTGGCCTCGAAACTCGAAACTGATTGTCGACTTGCCCCAGAGGCTGAGTTCGCGCTTCGCCGCTTCCGACTCAACCATCAGCGCCTTGCTCGCCTGCGCGTCGCCGCGTGGATCGAGCCCGAACTTCGATTCGAATTGCTCAGCAACGTACTCGACCATTCGATCAGTCCAGTCGAGCCCGCCCAGCATCGTGTCGCCATCCGTGCCGACCACCGCGAACTCAGTCGGCGTGTATCGCACAACCGTAACATCGAACGTTCCGCCGCCGAGGTCGTAAACCAGAATCGTCCGTTCTTTATTCGGCAGGTCGGCGTTGCCCAGCTCGCCTTTCTGCCAGGCGTAGGCCAGTGTCGCTGCCGTCGGTTCGTTGATAATGTCGACGACGTTCAGCCCGGCAATTCTCCCGGCATGCCGGGTCGCCTGGCGCTTCGGCTCGTTGAAGTAGTACGGGACCGTGATGACCGCGTTTCGGATTGGCTTGACCTGCTCTTCGGCGTCCTGACGCAACTTGGTCAGAATCATCGATGAAATCAGTTCGGGGGTCAGCCGTCGCCCTTCGTGAAACAGCTCGAACTTGTTGTCGCCCATGTGCCGCTTAATGCCCAGCACGACACGCTCGGGCGCTTCTTCAGCGACAAGTTCTGGCGACGGTCCTACGACGACTCGACCATCGTCACCAAGAATCAGGATCGACGGAGTGATCGGTCGGCCCTGGCTGTTTTCCAGGATGACCGGTTCGCCGTCGTCATCAAGGCGAGCGATCGAGGAATACGAAGTTCCAAGGTCAATCCCGACGGTATGACCATCTTCAAATTTCATCAGCTGATCTCACAGGAGTGCTTGCCGCGAAGTCTGGCCCGAACGCCAACAGGTTTACACTTTACCGACTTGAACTCCCCTGTGGAAATCGTCGTGTCGCTCGATTCGAAACGGACAGACCGATATCCAGACGCGACAATCCGAGCGAACCGTCAGCACCGTCACTTCCCGAGGAAAAACGCAGTGACCGTGCGGAGCGAACCCAAAGTCCGACAACAAAGCTTCCGCCAAAGACCCCACGAAAATCCCAAGCCCCGATGCAGCCTCGCCTGGGAAATAGCACAGCCTGACTCTGAGTGATGGCAAACTTTAAGAAGTCGCTATTTCTTCTTCCGAGTGGTTGCCGGCTGCTTTTGAACGAGGCCTTCCGGTACCCGCCGTGCTGACTCAATCCGCTTCCGAAGCCGCATGGCCAGACGGTTCGCCAGGTCTTCAGATGCAGTACTGCCAATGAGATTTTCCAGCTCATTCGGATCGGAATCGTGGTCGTACAGTTCGGCACCAAGTGCGCCATCCTTGCCCCATTCGGTATATCGGTACCGACCAGTTCGGAGGCTGTAGCCAGTGTTATACTGCGTCAGCGCGTCCGTCCTGGGTCGAGCTGCTGGGTCGTTCAATGCCGACATCAAACTGACTCCGGAAAGATTCGCTGGAGCATCCAGGCCACACAGATCAGCGAGTGTCGGATAGAAGTCGATCATCTCCGCCGGGCATGCCGTCGATTGACCGGCCGCTTTGGTGTTCGGCGCGGCAATGACCAGCGGCACGCGGGCGGCATTTTCGAAGAGCGTTGTCTTCTGCCAGTGGCCGTGCTCGCCCATGTGGTAGCCGTGGTCCGACGTAAAAACGATCACCGTGTTTTCAGCAAGCCCGAGCCGGTCTACAGCGTCGATAATGCGGCCGACTTGAGCATCCGCAAACGTAATCGACGCGTAGTATGCCTGTATGGCCTGCCTGGCCAGATCGTTGGCAAGGTTGAATTGATCTTTCTTCCGTGTCAGTGAAATCGCCGCCGGAGCCGGGAGGGTTTCGTAATAATCATCCGGCACGGTCGGTACGACAATTTTCTCCAACGGGTAGCGGTCGAAATAACTCTTCGGGGCAACGAACGGCGTGTGAGGACGGTACAGCCCGACAGCCATGAAGAACGCCGACTTTTCTACCGCATGCTCGCCTAACAGCTTGATCGCGTGCTCAGCTCCGATCGCGTCGGTCTGTTCGTCATCGACCCCGTCGGCAGCAAGCCAGCTCAGCGTTCCACCGTAGCTTCCCGGTCGGAGACTGAAAACTTTTGATTCGTCCGTCTTGTCTCGACCGATCGGGTTGAACTTTCGAGACCACGACTCGGGGTCATCGTGCCCGTCGTTACCGATGTCCGCCGGCACGTTGTAGTGATAGATCTTTCCGACGCGCGTTGCCGTGTAGCCCGCTCGGCGAAAATTCTGAGACATGCTTTGCACTTCAGGCAACCGGTCTCTCAACAGAATCGCGTTCTTACGAATCAACGTTTGATCCGGGTAAAGCCCCGTCATGAACGATGCCCGGCTGGGACCACACAAAGGATACTGGCAGTAAGCACGCTCAAACCGCACACCGCGTTTGGCCAGAGCATCAATATTCGGAGACTCAACCATCGGATGACCGTAGCAACCGAGATCACAGTTCAGGTCGTCGCAAATCAGAAACAGCACGTTAGTTTTCTGATCAGCCGCGAGGCTGGCCCGCTCGTTCAAGCTCGCGACAACCCCAAGCAAAGTCAGAACAAGTATCAGCAATTGGCGGAGATCGGTCATGACTTCACCCTTGGACTCTTTTGGTGGTAACTCTGAGGTGACGTCCGCGAAGTTTCAGATGAACGCGGCGGAAAGGCCAAAATGTAAAGCGACTTCAATCAAACAATCCAGAGAGCCGTGGTCTGAAAACCGCTCGAAATTGATGGCTCACCAAAAGCCAATCGCGAGTTAAAGCGTCGGCGGCGTCCAGGCGGGAATTCCTTCTGGCGTTTTGGACTGCTTTTCAAAGAGCACGTGAAACGGCCTCGTCGGAGACATGGGAGCCGACTCATTGTCCATCATTGGAACTGTCTTCTTCCACCAGGCATCGTAGGCCGCTCGCATCTCTTCCGCGATCTGCGGGTGCTGGTCGATGATGTTGGTCTTCTGCCCCGGATCCTTCTTCATGTCGTACAAAGCGTTGTTATCAACAAAGCGATATCGCTGATTTCGGACAGCAAACCCCTTCCATTGGCTCTCGTTCGGATCGGCTCCGGTCTTCCAACGACCTTTGTGAGTAAACAGGAACCGGTCAGCCCAATTGACTTTTTGCTGCTCGATGAGCGGAAGAAGACTTCGACCTTCGACTTGTTCCGTTGGAATCTTTGCTCCCGCAAAACCTGCCAACGTCGGAAGAATATCCAGATGAGCGGCGATGCGATCGACATCTCGATTCGGTGTGATCTTTCCGTCCCAACGCACAAAGAAGGGCACTCGAACGCCACCTTCGTCAGTGCTCCCCTTCTGGCCCTTCATACCGGCGTTGTAACCGAGCATATTTTTGCCGTCGGCCGTCTTTCCGAGAACCTTACCGGGCCGGCCGGAACCACCGCCGGTCATCCCGTTGTCCGACATGAAAATGACAACCGTGTTTTCAAACATCTTCCACTTTTCGAGGTTTGTCAGCAGACGCCCGACGTTCTCGTCGATGTTCTCAATCATGCCGTAGAAGCCGGCCTGCTTTTCGCTGAACCCTCGATCCGTGAACCGTTTGCGATTCTTTGGCGGTGCGATGAACGGCCCGTGCGGAGCGTTCGTCGTGATGTAAGCAAAGAACGGTTCGTCGCCGTCTTTCTTCTCCTTGATCCAGCCCATCGCTGCCGTGAAGAAGAGGTCCGTGCAAAATCCCTTTGTCTTAACGAACGATCCATTGTGTCGAATCGCCGGGTCGAAATACTTGTTGCCGGGAGCGTCGGCGCAGCTGCACGCGTAGGCCTGCCCGATGCCACCCGCTCCGTGGATGAACGCTTCATTGAATCCACGATTGTGCGGCTGACGATCTTCCTCATCGCCGAGGTGCCACTTGCCGAAGATGCCGCTTGTATAGCCGGCCGTTTTCAGAACCTGCGGCAGAGTGGTCGCGTTAAGCGTAAGCCGCTCTCGTTCGAGAATCGTGTGTGTAACACCGTTTCGCATTGGATGCCGCCCGGTCATCAATGCCGCTCGAGTCGGCGAACACGTCGGAGCCACCAGAAAGCGAGTGAATCTGGTACTCGTATCGTAAAGGTGATCGAGGTTCGGCGTCTGGATCCAGGGATGCCCATGCCGCCCAACAGGGCCATACCCCTGGTCATCGGTGATGACCAGAATGATGTTTGGCTTCGAGCCTGCGAGCGAATCTTCCGCAACGACAACCGGCTCCTGCAGCGAGCCACTAATCGACAAAACGGCAAGCAGCATCAACGACATTCGAACGGTCATAAGAATTCAGTCCAGCTTCATGAATGTTTGACTTTACGGGCACCGTCACAACGATCACCACAACGCAGCAAAGAATTCAACAGGATTGCGTCCGGAATTACCACGCACCAGCAGCCGCGGCATCCGGTAGCAAACAAAGCCGTTCATGCAGATGGTGGATCGGGCTGCTGCCAGGCACTCATACCGCCATCAACCAGAACCATTTGGCCGTGAATGTGCGACGCCAGATCACTGACCAGGAAGGCGGCCAGCGGCCCGCACACCTCCGGGCCTGGCACCTGTTGATTCGGAGTATGAAGTTTCATCCACTCTGTTACGCCGGCTTCATCCAAGGCGGACGCCGTCAAAGGGGTTCGCACAAGCCCCGGAGCCATTCCATTGACCCGAATCCCGCGAGGAGCCAGCGAGACGCAAAGCGTTCGCACCATCGCCTCAACAGCCCCTTTGGAAGTGTCATACGCGGCGTGGGTCTGCTCGGCCAACCGCCCATTGATCGAACCGGTCAACAGAACTCGACCGTCAGTCCCCTGCTCCACCCAGCGTTGCGCGAACTTCTGAATCAGAAAGAAATGTGAGGCGACATTCAGCCGCATCGTTCGCTCGAATGTCGGGTAATCAATTTCCAGAAAATCAGGCTCTCGGTAAGTCCCCGCGTTACTGATGAGAATGTCGATGTCGCCACAAGTTACGAAAGCCGACTCGCACAAAGCATCAACGGCCTCTTCGGTTGGGCCAGCCAGATCAGCCGTCACAAGCTGGCATTCAACTCCAACGTTTTGAATCTCCAGAACGGCTTCAGCCGCCGAAGAATCTGATGCCAAACCATGCAGTACAATGTTTGCACCGGCCTCAGAAAGCGACTTTGCGATTGCAAGCCCCACTCCCATTGTCCCGCCGGTCACCAACGCCGTGCGACCATTCAGATCAAACATTCCTGCGTCCTCACTCGACTGACCACGCGTTTGAAATGCCGAAGTCTACAGAATCTCAACTCAACTGCAGCCGAGGAGCGTGAATGAGGAAGGTGCTTTGGGATCACACTCAGAGTTCTTAGATTCTAATCCCGTTACACCGGCTTTCGAATCTCACGCACAGGCGCGAAGTCGCAAAGAATTGACTCCCAGACTTTGCGTCTTCGCGTCTCTGCGTGATTCTTTCTATGGTTGCAGCTTTAGGCTCTGATCGAAAGAAATCAGACCACAGAAAAACTGTGTGGCCAGGTTTTCGTGTGTTTCGAGTCTTTCGTGGTTCAAAGTCAGTATCCTCATCAGCGCATAAAAAGGCCGTGTCGCGTTGTTACGCGACACGGCCTTCTATGTATCAACAAGGCTGGAGACCAGAGAGTGAGTCAGTCAATCAAAACGATTGTTGCATTCCAGTTTGGTATAGCTGTCTGGACAGCG
>Ga0316208_1001248_pt1 | contig 24763 bp, 16 predicted proteins | sample 3monopyrite_MG_FD_204944 | JGI IMG/M metagenome (GOLD analysis project Ga0316208, IMG submission 204944) | Microbial mat bacterial communities from mineral coupon in-situ incubated in ocean water Damariscotta River, Maine, United States -... | ecosystem: Environmental > Aquatic > Marine >... | reverse complement strand
AGATTAGCTGAAGACACAACTCGTTCTACATTGCCAGGCAGTTTTGTTTGCCCCGCCCATAATTCCCAGTTGTCAGCAAAATTCCACATAATTACTGCATCTAGAATATATCGTGGTGTATTTCTATTAAATTCATTAGCTCCTGAAATATCTCTGTTAGATAAACCGAGCTCTAATTTATATTTAAGTTTTGGACTATATGCAAAACCATCAAATTTTAATCTAGCACGACGTACTATAAAATTATGCTCTGGGCTTCCGTACTGATTGCCGTCATAATCCCAAGAAGACATTGAACGTACTTGAAAACGTGGCGCAAATTTTACACTAAAAGAACTGTCTTTAGCTACAAAATTAATTAAGCCTTTACCAAAAGAGGTGTCACTTATTTCTTGTGCGTTAAGCGAAGTTAGAGCTATTAGGGCAATAGCAACTAATGTAAATTTTAATCTCATTGTAAATATTAGTTTTTGTCAGGTGCAAATAACTTACTTATTTCAATTATGAATGTTTCCATAATGTTAAGTTTTGGCATAAAAAAACTGCCTTGGCCAAAGGCAGTCATTAGAATTCATGATAATTAGTTGACAAAAACTAATAGATTATACGAAACTAATACGTCTTATAAGACGAAGTAAATATATATACGACGTATGATTATAGTGTAATCTTAGTATTAACTAATCATTAAGCTTTTAGAGTTAATTTACACATTATAAATACTTAATTAACAGTATTTTATGCTTCTAAGGTAAAATTAATGTTAAGTAGTTGTTACTTAATTATTAAGGAACCTCTATCTTTGAGTATTAAGTATTTTTAAAACCCATAATTATGAACAAAAAAGTGTTGCTTTTATTCGCTTTATTAATCGGTATGGTTTCTTTTGCACAGCAAGAGAGAGAATTAGAACTTAACAAAGACACCAATTTAATTGATGTAACTTATTATCATGACAATGGAGTTGTAAGCCAATCAGGTTCTTACACTTTAGATGGTAAATTGCAAGGTGAGTGGTTAAGTTATGATACTGAAGGTAAAAAGAGTATTTCGGCGAATTATGATAATGGGAAAAAAGTTGGCAAGTGGTTTTATTGGACAGATAAAACTTTAAAAGAAGTAGATTATACAAATAATGCTATTGTTAGCGTTAATGAATGGAAAGCAGATAAGACATCTGTGGCTCTTCGAAATTAGTATTGATAAATTATATTCAAATAAAAAAGCATCCTACTAATTTAGGATGCTTTTTTATTTGAATATAATTAACTAAGACTAACTCTCAAAAAGTTTTAGTTTCCAACTGTCCAACCAGCTCCCCAAGAAGCAAAATCAGTACCAGTACCATTACCAATACCTGATAAGAAATCAGTATCAGCAAAAGCTTCACCAGTATCATTTTTTACTTGTAAAGTAACATCTGTAAATGTTACATCAGTAACAGATAAATCTCCGTTTAATACTCCTGTTCCTGTTGGATTAGAACTACTTAATCCAGCATTTCCATCTAAATCAAAACCTTCAGCAAAACCTTCAAGCAATACATTAGTAAATATACCTTGAGTACCAGCTCTTAATCTTATAGCTTCGTTTCCTGTACTAGAACCATTACCAATAATAGTTAGATTAGTTACAGTCGGCTTAGACCAGAAGATTGGACTAGAGTTGTTCCCTATGTCTGTGTTGTAACCATCAGCTTCTATGCCCTTATCGTGCTCAGCTCCGTGTAATACATGAGCATTTGTGATAGTGCCATAATAACCTTCAGTCCAGTCAATGGAATCATCTTGGGCATTAACAACAGAAACGTAATTAACATTTACAGTTCCACCAAAGAACTCAACACCATCATCTTTTCCTTCAAATACTTGAATGTATTCGATAGTTGTTCCATTTCCAACGCCGTAGAAAGAGAAGCCATTGTTTTCTGATTGTCCATCAGCAGAACCACCAGAGTATTGTACTCTTACATATCTTAAAATTCCTGAGTTATCAGTGACATCTGTTCCTCCATATGGTAAACTTGCAATTTCTGAAGTTGCAGTTGCTGCACCAGTTACAGAATTAATAGGTGCATCTCCTAAAAGAATTAATCCTCCCCAATCACCAGCTTGTGGTGTTGAAGCATCAGATGTTAATATAATTGGGTTATCTGCAGTACCATTAGCGATGATTTGAGCGCCTTGAGATATAGCGATGTAAACATTAGATCCAGCAGCTAAAGCTTCAATAGTAATTCCTGCTGGAATAGTTAAAGTTGAACCAGAAGCCATAATTAAAGAACCATTAACTTTATAAGAATTGTTTGCATCTAAAGTTAAATCTTCAGTATAAGTGCCTGATAAAAATATAGTTTGAGGATCTGTAGTGCCACCTCCGCCATTGTTATTAGTAACACTATTATCATTGATAACAATATCAGCCGTGTCGTCCGAAGTACATGAGTTAAAAAGCAATCCGAAAATTGCTAACCCTAATAATAAATTATTTTTCATTTGTTTTTAATTTTAATTTCTAATTATTAATGTTTGTTTTTAAAATTTATATTTAAATTGAAGACCAACAGAAAGTCCTCGTTTATAGTCTGTAACATCTTTTCCGTTTGGCGATGTTACTAGTACATCACCTACCGAAGTTCCTTCTCTAAAATATTGTATGGTTGGATTTAAAATGTTTTTAACACCAAGGTTTAATTCCATTTTACTATTCAATTTATTTTTAAGGATAAAATCTAAAGTCGGAAGACCTTTTTCGATAACATTACCTAATTGCCCTGAACCTAAAGCGTCTATTCTATCTGAGAAATAAGAAAAGATTAAATTAGCTCTTGGCTTATAGTTTCCGAATGTTGGTGAATAACTAATGTCTGCATTTACAATTATTGGCGATGCACCTTGTAATTCTTCTTCATTTTTGTTGAAACTAACACTATACGTACCTATAATAGATTCGTATAAATCTTGTTTAGTATGCATGTACGTGAAGTTGAATCCAGCTGAAAGCTTCGCATTTTCCTTTTCATCATTCATAATGATGTTTTTTCGCAATTCTACTTCAAAACCTAAAATTTCTGCTTGCTCACCTGTTCTAAAAAAACGTTGTGTACCAGTCGCATCAAAAGCCACAACTTGGTTTACAGGATCTTTAATTTGTTTGTAAAATCCACCTACTGAGAAGATTTCATTTTTACTAATAAACCATTCGTATTTTAAATCTAGATTAAAGATTTTTGAATAAGACACATCCTTAACGTTAGTATATGCAGCACCTTCTTTTCTACCTAGTAAATCAGGATTGCCACCTATACGTTGCGAAATACTTTCATATACAAATGGTGCAACTTCTTTAAATTCTGGCAATGAAATAGTCTGACTTGCAGAGAAACGTAAGTTTTGATCTTCATTAAGGCCATATTTAACGCTTAAACTTGGTAAGAATACAGTTTCTTTAGCTGTAATACCATCCTTGCCTGCGTCACCTAAATTAATAACATCATAAATAATGTTTTGCTCAATGTTTTCAACTCTTACACCAGGAACAAATAACCATTGTTCGCCTAATTTTAATTCAGAATTTATATAACCTGCATAGATATCTAAGTTACCTTTATAAGTGTTTTCTGCTAAACCAGGTCTATTAGTATTGCTTTGGTTTGGAAGTGTGTTGATGACTTTGATTGTATATAAACCAGTATCGTTAGAGCTAATATTTAAGTTGTCTAATAAAAAAATACTATTAAGATCATTAGCATTAGTGACAGGCGTATAAGGATTTACAATGTCGTATCCATACCTAATATTATCAAACTGACGCTCTTTAGCTCTTCCTGCGAAACCAAAATTCAGTTTTAAGTTCTCATTTGGATTGTAAGCTAAATTTAATCTACTATTTAGTTCTTCATCTTTTATATTCTGAAAATAGCGCTGATTATCAAAGACTACATTACTATAAAAACTTGGTGTTGTAGAACTGTCATTATCTAAAGCAAATTGATAATTTTCTATACTGATTCGTTTTCTATCTGGTTCGTGAGCGTTAACCCGATTATAGCCAATTCCCCAATCTACGTCATATTTACCATCTTCAAAATTATGGCGGCCTGTTAATTGATTTACATAAATAAGATTCTGGTTAAACTGAACATTCATTTGGTAAAACCCTTCATCTGTATTTAAAATGGCATCTCTATTTCTGCCGGTTCCGTCAATACCAAAATAGCCTACTTTATCTGAAGCATTATTAATGAATAATGAATTGAATTTTAAAGAGTTATTATCATCTATTCTATAATTAACAGATGCCATAGCTGTTGTTTTAGTAGAATACTCAAACTCTTCAGCATCTTCAAAAGCTTTCTTTTCAACATTGGTATAATCTATATTAGATCCTCTTCTATATTCATAGCCATTTTCAAAAGATCCAGTAGCATAAAAGCTTAATCGCGATCCATTTTCAAAATCGAATGATTTACCAAAAGCGCCACCAAAAGTAATGTCTATTGGAGTACCTGCTTGTTGAGGATCGAAACCATGAGAAAGCACAACGGCAAAAGGATTATTGTCATACCTATTATAGAAGCCAAAATAACTTGTGCCTTCACTTCTAAAAAATGTTTTATCAGCTGCGTTTGTATTGACTGATGAGCCTACATTAAAATCAAAAAAGCCTTTACCTTTGTAATCTTTTGATATAATATCTACATTGCCAGCAGAAAAATCGCCATAAAATTTTGAAGAGTAAGCTTTACTAATTGATACGTTTTCAATAATGTCTGACGAGAATAAGTTTAAATCAATATTTTTCTTGTTAACATCGTTAGATGGAAGTGATAGACCATTCATTGTAGTATTTAAGTAACGATCACCTAATCCTCTTACATAAACATTACTAGAACCTTCTTGTTTAGATACACCAGATATTTTAGCAACTGCACCTGCAGCGTTACTCACACCTTTACGAGCTAACTCAACTGCTCCAATACTTTGTTTTATTTCTACGGCTTTCTTTTGATCTAATAATAATGCAGCTTCACTTTCTTTTCTGGTTGAGGTTGTAATTACAACTTCATCTAGAGTTGATGCACTTGCTCCCATAAGAACATTTATAGTTGTCAGCTTACTAGCAATAACTTCTGCTTTTATTTCTTGAGTTTCGTAGCCTACAAAACTAAAAAATAGAATGTAAGTTCCAACTTCTAATTCTTCAAGCTTATATAAACCATCGATGTCTGAAGTTGTTCCAGTAGTTGTACCTTTTATTAAAACATTTGCAAAAGGAAGCGGTTCGTTATTATATTCCTTATCTGTTAATTTACCTGTAATTGAGCCTGTATTCTGAGCAAATGAAATAGCAGTGACAAATAAAATAAATAGTAATAGTAATTTTCTCATTAGTTTGTTTAAAATCTACGCTGCAAAGAAACTGTGATTACATTGCTTGTGTGTTACATAAAAATTAAAGATTTGTAATGAAAAGGTTATTTTACTGTTAGCTTAATGTTAACTGAATTTACATGTAGGAAACAATGACATAACATTAAAATTTGTATTGAATTTATCTATCTTGCATACTCTAAGATTTAAACTATGCAGTGGGAACAATTACTCTCTTTAAAACGATTTGGCGATACCAATAAAAGACTAAGAAAAGAACAAGATGAAACCCGTTTGGGTTTTGAGGTTGATTACGACCGAATTATATTTTCATCTGAGTTTAGAGGACTTCAAGATAAAACACAAGTAGTACCATTATCTAAAACCGATTTTGTGCACACACGCTTAACACATAGTTTAGAAGTTAGTGTTGTTGGTCGCTCTTTAGGACGAAAAGTTGGGAAGTTACTTTTAGAAAAGCATCCGCATTTAGAAAATATTCATGGTTACAAAATGAATGATTTTGGCGCCATAGTCGCTGCTGCTGCTTTGGCACATGATATAGGAAATCCCCCTTTTGGTCATTCTGGAGAAAAAGCGATTGGAGCCTACTTCAAAGATGGAGATGGAACACAGTTTAAATCTCACTTAACTGATAAAGAATATCAAGATTTATGTGATTTTGAAGGTAATGCTAACGGTTTTAAAATTCTTACCGAGAGTAGAGAAGGTAGAGAAGGAGGTTTGCGATTGAGTTATGCAACCTTAGGAGCATTTATGAAGTACCCAAAAGAATCGCTTCCTAAAAAACCAACCAATCATATAGTAGATAAAAAGTATGGCTTTTTTCAAAGTGAAAAAGACATGTTCTCAGATGTTGCTTCAGAATTAGGTTTAACGAAGCGTAGCAATGATTATTTAAGTTTTCAAAGACATCCTTTGGCGTTTTTAGTTGAGGCAGCTGATGATATCTGTTATACTATAATCGATTTTGAAGATGGCATTAACCTTGGGCTTATACAGGAAGAATATGCTTTAGAGTATCTCATCAATTTAGTAAGAGGTAAAATTAAAACTAAAAATTATAACGCATTAAAAACCACCGAAGATCGTGTCAGTTATCTACGTGCGCTGGCAATTGGAACTTTAATAGATGAAGCAGCTTCTCTTTTTATGACACACGAAGAAGCAATTTTGGCTGGCGAATTTGAAACCGCCTTGTTAGACGTAAGCCAGTATAAAGCTCAGATTAAAGATATTATTGATATTAGTATAAAAAATGTTTATCGCTCTAAAGAGGTGATTAGTAAAGAAATTTCGGGTTACGAAATTTTAAATAAATTACTAAATGCTTATGGAAAAATGGCATTTAACTATTTTAAGGGCAATATGTCTAACTATGATGAGCTATTGCTAAATATATTGCCAGAAATAGTTAAGCTGTCTAATGATTCTCTATATCAGAACATTATGGCTGTTTGCCTTTATATTTCTAAATTATCGGATACCAACGCCATGTTATTGTACCAAAAGTTAAAAGGGCATATTTCATAAACATGCATTTTGTCGAATAAATTTGTTTTTTAGCGACATATTGACTTTATTTATCTCATAATCAGCCTTAAAAACCTACTTATGAGAAATAATATACTCGGAGGCTTAGTCATCTTCATGGTTGTGGTGACTTGCCTATTAATGATTGACGACATTTCAAACCCACAAGAAAAACCATCTGAAAAAGATACTGTGAAAATCGAACAGATTGAAAATAAGACGGATTTAGCGATTGTTGAGACTGAAGAGTAAATCTTCAATTTGTTTTTTTACAGATAATGCATCCAATTTTTGAAGTCGCTTCAATTGGTCTGTTGTGCCATGTTCTAAAAATTGGTCTTCAATACCAAGTGTAATTAGTGTTTGCTTATAATTATTTGTATTTGCAAAAGCTAAAACTGAAGCACCAAAACCTCCTACGATGGTGCCATCTTCTATAGTTATTACGGCTTCATAATTTTTAAAAACTTTATGCAATAATTCTTTATCAAGTGGTTTTACAAATTGCATATCATAATGTCCAATAGTATCATCTTGTTTTAAATTTGTAATTACATTCTCAATAGTTCTAGCTATTGTTCCTACAGAAAGTACCGCGATTTGAGTTCCCTCTTTTAAACAAATACCTTTTCCAATATCAATAACATTAAACGGTTGTTTCCAGTTTAAAAGATAACCTCGTCCTCTCGGATAACGAATAGCAATTGGGAAATCAATACCCAATTGAGCCGTGTACATAATATTTCGTAACGCAACAGCATCTCTTGGTGCAAAAATCACCAGATTAGGGATACAATTTAAGTAAGCCAAATCAAAAACTCCATGATGTGTTGCACCATCTTCACCAACCAAACCAGCTCTATCGAGACAGAAAATTACTGGTAAGTTTTGCAAGGCTACATCGTGTATCACTTGGTCATAAGCACGTTGTAAAAACGTGGAATAAATATTGCAAAACGGAATTAGACCTTGTGTTGCCATACCTGCAGCTAAGGTTACTGCGTGTTGCTCTGCAATACCAACATCGAAAGCACGATCTGGAATCTCTTCCATCATATATTTTAAGGAGCTACCAGTTGGCATGGCTGGTGTAATACCAATAATTTTTTTGTTTTTTAGAGCAAGTTCAACAATAGTTTCACCAAAAACATCTTGATACTTTGGAGGCAATTTAGCACTAGATTTAGCATTGAGTTCACCAGTTTTAGCATCAAACTTTCCTGGAGCATGGTATTTTACTTGGTCGAGTTCAGCTTGTTTTAAACCTTTACCTTTAGTTGTAATTACATGTAAAAACTTTGGGCCGTTAACTGATTTTAAACGCTCTAATTCTGAAATTAGCAATGGTAAATCGTGACCATCAATTGGACCAGAGTAGTCAAAATTTAAAGCTTCAAATATGTTGTCTTGTTTTTGAGTGCCTTTTTTTACGTTAGTTAAATATTGTTTTAAAGCACCCACACTTGGGTCAATACCTATGGCATTATCATTAAGGATGACTAATAAGTTAGTGTCTGTGACTCCTGCGTGGTTTAAACCTTCAAAAGCCATTCCGCTGGCAATAGAAGCATCTCCAATGACAGCAATATGAAGTTTATCTTCTCCATTGAGTTGTGAGGCAATTGCCATTCCTAAAGCTGCCGAAATTGAAGTTGAAGAATGCCCAACTCCGAAAGCATCATAATCACTTTCATCTCTTTTAGGAAAACCGCTTATACCATTAAGTTGTCGGTTAGTCTCAAAAACAGCTTTACGACCTGTTAGTATTTTATGACCATAAGCTTGGTGACCAACATCCCAAATCAATAAATCTTTAGGTGTGTTAAATACATAATGTAAAGCAATGGTTAATTCTACAACGCCTAAACTGGCACCTAAATGTCCTTCTTTTGTAGCTACAATATTAATAATGAATTCGCGTAACTCTATAGCAAGTAGAGGTAAGTCTTCTGCTTTTAGTTGACGTAAATCTTTTGGTAGGTTGATATGTTTAAGCAATGCTTTTGACATAAAGCAAATCTACGATAATTGATAATTTTAGAGTATATTAATAATAAGTATAGCTGTTTTTTTATTTTTACAACCATGATAAACCCATTTGGCGATACATACTTTATGAGAAAAGCGCTTCAGGAGGCTGAAGCTGCTTATGAAAAAGGTGAAATTCCTGTTGGTGCGGTTATCGTTGTAGAAGATAGAATTATTGCCAGAACACATAATCTCACCGAGTTGCTAAATGATGTTACTGCACATGCAGAGATGCAAGCCATTACATCTGCAGCAAATTTTTTAGGCGGAAAATATCTAGCTAAATGCACACTATATGTTACTTTAGAACCTTGCCAGATGTGCGCTGGCGCATTGTACTGGAGTCAGATTTCAAAAATAGTATATGCTGCTTCAGATGAACAACGCGGATTTGAAATTATGGGAACAAAATTACACCCTAAAACTAAATTGGTAGGTGGAGTTCTTGCTGAAGAGGCTTCAGCTTTAATGAAACGCTTTTTTATTGAGAAGCGTAATTTGAATTAGTATTTTTTAATAAAATTCTACCGATGAAGGACAAGATTTTAATTTTAGTAATGATAATGTTCGTTTTTAGCTGTAAAACCAATGTGAATGATTCTAAAATAAAAACTATAGAACCAAATGTTATCAGCAAAGGGAATCTTTATGGCTCTGGAAAAGAAGGGATTGTTGAGCAGAATTTAGTTGTTACCAACGAAAGCGATTGGAATGATCTAATGTTTTTAATGAATGCCGTAAATGATGTTACCCAAAGTTTTTCTGAAACAAAGATTGACTTTGATACGTATACTATTATAGCCGTTTTTGATAAGTTAAGAACTAGTGGAGGATACAGTATAGAACTCGAGGTCGAAACAAAATCGGACGAAATTATTGTGAATACAATGAAAACCTCACCAGAGGGCAATGCTTCGGCAGTAATGACACAACCATATTGCATTGTAAAAATCGTTAAAAGTAATTTGCCAATTGTATTTAAATAAAAATTAAAATAAGCGCATAAAAAACGCCCAACCTAATGGTTGAGCGTTGAAACTTTGTAAAATATATACTTATAGTACCTGTACGTATGCAGCTACTAATCCTTTTCTTCCTTCTTTTCGTTGGTAATGAATCCAAATCCTTTATAATCATAGTCTTTGCATTAAAAAAGCAAATAGGTGTTAGGACGATGAAATATTTTTAACGCTTTTGATTTTCACGCATTTTATCAAGATTCTCCTTTGTAAGCATGTAATCTTTTACGTCTTTTCCTTTCCAGCGGTAGTAAGAAAACAGAGGGAAAACAACTAAAAATATACCTACAACTCCAAACCCTATGAGTTTCTGTGAGTATTCTACATCTAAAATAAAACCGCAAATTATGCTGCTAAAGGAAGCTAAAAATGCTACGAATGTTATGATTTTTATAGGTTTCATATAAGAGATTTATGTAAAATGACCATACTGATATTAAGATGTAAAATTAATTAATTGCTGCCTGTAAGCCGTTAATAGTTTAGATTTTGAAATGTAACCATAATATTTACCATTTTTAATGACAGGTAAATTCCATGCGCCACTAGTTTTAAATTTAGTCATAATGATATTCATAGAATCGTCGTCATAGTTAATTATACCTGCATCGCCGTGCATTAAGCTAGCCGCATCAACTTTGTCATAAAGATCAGAATCAAACATCATATGTCTTATATCATCCAAACGAATAACTCCTAAAAAACGACCTTCATCATCAACTACAGGAAAATGATTTCGAGAGGACTTAGCTACAGCATTTTTTAAAATATGGCGTAGCTTCATTTCTGGTTTAAGAACAATAAAGTTAGTCTCAAGGACTTTATCAATATTTAAGACCATAAGTACATTTTTGTCTTTGTCGTGAGTCATTAACTCACCTCGTTCCGCCAGTTTTAAGGTGTAAATTGAATGTGAAATATAATATTTAGTAATTGAAAACGAGATGGCAGAGACTATCATTAACGGTACAAAAAGCTCATAACCTCCAGTGATTTCAGCGATTAAAAATATAGCTGTTAATGGTGCGTGTAAAACACCAGCCATTAGCCCTGTCATGCCAATTAATGTAAAATTAGATTCTGATACGTGAAAATCCAACCCCAAATTATTAATAACTTTTGCAAAGGCGTTACCTAAAGCGCTTCCCATAACAAGGGTTGGTATAAAAACGCCGCCAACACCACCAGCTCCAAAAGTAGTCGTCATTGCTATAGCTTTAAAAATAGCGATACCTATAAGCAAGCTTATAACAATCCAGATATTAGATAAATCTAAATTAAAGGGTATTGTCCCAATGGCAGACAAGTGGTCTCCTTTAAGTAAATTATTCATTATACCATAACCTTCACCATATAAAGGAGGAATGAAATATAGCATAGTACCTATGGCTAAACCGCCAATTATTACACGTTTTGCGCGACTTTTAAATTGTTTAAAAAAAATGGTAATTGCAAAAAAAACCTTAGAAAAATATACAGACGCCAGACCCGTAATAAGCCCTAAGATGATAAAGAAACCAATATCAATTATTTGAAATTTATCGGTTAATTCAAAACGAAGTAAGATATCAGTTCCTAAGAAAAAATAGGAAGTTACAACAGCAGATACCGATGCCAATAAAAGTGGTATTAACGATGTAAAAGCAATGTCTAAGCTAAATATTTCTACTGCGAAAATAATAGCAGCAATAGGTGCTTTAAACATGGACGCCATTGCCCCAGCTGCTGCGCAACCAATTAATAGCATTCGTGTTTTTTGATTCATGTGAAAGAAACGTGCTGCATTAGAGCCTAGCGCAGAACCTATACTTACAGCCGGCCCTTGTAATCCAACGGATCCGCCAAAACCAGCCGTCAAAGGTGCTGTAATTAGACCTGCGTAGATGTTATACCTAGGTATAATGCCACCAAGTTTTGATATGGCATAAAGTGTAGATGAAATACCATGGCCAATATGTTTTTTTAACCAAACTTGTTTGATGATATAAACAAGAAATAACCCAATTATTGGGAAAATAAAATATAACGAATTTTGATAGTTTTTAAAAAAATCCAGTTCAAAAAGAAGCCTGATATAGTGTGTAAGATTTTTAAGTAATACAGTGCCAATCCCTGCTAAAAACCCAACTAAAATACTTAGTATAAAAACAAATTGACGTTCAGAAATATGCTTGTATTTCCAAATTAAGAATCTGCGCAACAGACTTTTAGATTTAAAAGACATTCTATAAAATTACTAAAAAATCCTGCTTGCAGCAGGATTTTGTTTATGATTTTAAATTTAATTTTAAACTTAATTCCTCTAGTTGTTTGTCATCAATTGGTGCAGGTGCATCAATCATAACATCGCGACCCGAATTATTTTTTGGGAAGGCTATAAAATCTCTAATGGCTTCTTGTCCGCCTAAAATGGCAACCAATCTGTCTAAACCAAAAGCAAGACCTCCGTGTGGTGGTGCTCCGTATTCAAAAGCATCCATTAAAAATCCAAATTGTGCTTTAGCATCTTCTTCTGAAAAACCAAGATGCTTTAGCATTATTGCCTGAGTTGCTTTATCGTGAATTCTAATTGATCCACCACCAATTTCGTTTCCATTTAAAACTAAGTCGTAGGCGTTAGCTTTTACCTCACCAGGTTGCGAATCTAATAATTCTATTTGCCCTGGTTTTGGTGAGGTGAATGGATGGTGCATTGCATGGTAATGACCAGTTTCCTCATCTAATTCTAACAATGGAAAATCAACAACCCAAAGCGGAGCAAATACTTTTGGATCTCTTAAGCCTAAACGTTCTGCTAGTTCCATACGTAAAGCACTTAATTGTGCTCTTACTTTAGTTGCATCTCCGGATAATACACAGACTAAATCACCAGGTTTTGCACCTGTAACTTCTGCCCATTTCTTTAAATCCTCTTGATCGTAGAATTTATCTACTGAAGACTTATAACTTCCATCGTCATTACAACGCGAATAGATCATGCCTAAGGCGCCAACTTGTGGACGCTTTACCCAATCGATTAATTTGTCTATTTCTTTACGTGTGTATGTGTTTCCACCTGGCACTGCAATACCAACAACTAATTCTGCTGAATTAAAGACATTGAATTCTTTATGTTGTGCAACTTCGTTAAGTTCACCGAATTCCATACCAAATCTAATGTCTGGTTTGTCATTTCCATACAAACGCATAGCGTCATCATATAGCATTCTTGGAAATTTTTCAATCTCAATACCATTCACTTCTTTTAGTAAATGACGTGTTAAACCTTCAAACACATTTAATATATCTTCTTGCTCCACAAATGCCATTTCACAATCTATTTGCGTAAATTCTGGCTGACGGTCTGCACGTAAATCTTCATCTCTAAAACACTTTACAATCTGAAAGTATTTATCCATGCCACCAACCATAAGTAATTGCTTAAAAGTTTGTGGAGACTGTGGTAAGGCGTAAAATTCACCTTCATTCATACGAGAAGGCACTACAAAATCACGAGCACCTTCTGGAGTAGATTTAATTAAATAGGGAGTTTCAACTTCAATAAACCCGTCGCTAGACAGATAATTTCTAACTTCTTGAGTTACCTTAGCTCTGAATATTAAACTCTCTTTTACAGGATTACGACGAATATCTAAATAGCGATATTTCATACGTATATCATCACCACCATCGGTTTCGTTTTCAATAGTAAAAGGAGGAACTAAAGAAGCGTTCAATACATTTAATTCTGATACTAAAACTTCAATATCTCCCGTCGGAATGTTCGGGTTTTTTGAAGCTCGCTCAATGACAGTACCTTTAATTTGAATTACAAATTCACGTCCTAGCTTTTGAGCTTTTTCTATAATTGCTTTTGCAGTACGCTCTTCATCAAAGTATAATTGAGTTATACCATAGCGATCTCGCAGATCGATATATACCATAAACCCTTTATCTCTTACTCCTTGCACCCAACCAGAGAGTGTAACTTCTGTATTACTATGAGCGGCTCTTAATTCACCACAGTTGTGACTTCTGTACATTATATTTTATTGACTTAATAATAGTTTGCAAATTTAAGATTTATATTTTGTGTAGGAATCAATCAAAGGAAAAAACAAAAATTATATTATATATATTTTTTTAACAAAAAATATATATATAATATAATTTTTAATACTTATAAATGTAAATAATACAAATATTTGTTGTTTCTTTAGAAAAATTAATTAAACTAAAATATTATGATTAAAAATTACTTAATCCTTTTTATCCTTTTTATTGGGCTTTCAAATGTAGCTTTTACGCAAGAAGTATCGGGTAAAATATTAGATGGTGAGACATCACAGCCCTTACCTGGGGCTTCGGTTCTTATTAAGGGGAGTACTATAGGTGTCCTCTCAGATTTTGATGGAAATTATACCATCAGTGCAAATATGGGTGATATTCTGGTGTTTTCTTATGCTGGTTTTGATCCACAAGAAATAGAAGTTACAACTAACATAATTAATGTAACCTTAGCGCAAGGAGGATCTTTAGATACAGTTGTAGTTGTAGGATCTAGAAATCCTGGTAGATCTGCCATTGATACTGCAGTTGCAATTGATGTAATTAATGTTGCCGATTTAGCTAATAAATCACCTCAAACTACTATTAACGAGATATTGAATTATGTTGCACCATCTTTCACTTCTCAAACACAAACAGTATCAGACGGAACAGATCATATAGATCCTGCATCTTTAAGAGGGTTGGGACCAGATCAGGTACTGGTTTTAATCAATGGTAAAAGAAGACATAATACTGCTTTAATAAATGTTAACGGAACCGTCGGAGCAGGTAGCGTAGGTACAGATATGAATGCAATCCCTACTGCAGCAATTAAAAAAATAGAGGTATTGCGAGATGGTGCTGCGGCACAATATGGATCTGATGCTATTGCTGGTGTTATAAACATTGTCCTCAAGGAAGCTACAGGAAAGTTAGATTTAACTATCACCTCTGGAGCTAATTTTAGTGAAAATTCAAATCAATTTGAAGGAGGTAGTGATGGTGAGAAATTTAAACTTGATGCAAACTATGGCGTGCCTCTAGGTGATAAAGGGGGTTTTATTAACTTTACGGGAACTTTATCTACCAGAGAACCAGCACTTAGAAATAAAGATTATGCAGGTGATATCTTTAGAGGTTACAATGGTGCAGAAAGAGTCTTTGCTGCTAATGGTGGTAATGTTGCAGATATGACGCTTTTTGATTATCAGACTGCAGCTCAATCTCTTTCTTATTTGGATGCTGGTGTTTCGTCTCAAATTGCAGCATTAGATTTAAATCAACAAGCAGATATAGATGCTTTTAGAGGGCTTTTAGATTTTGATGCAGATGAAGATGAATTAGCGGCTAGAGGATTAACGCGTGAAGATTTTAGATTTAAAGTAGGAACTTCTAAATTAAGAGAAGGTCAATTTTTCTTTAACTCTAGTATTCCTGTTAGTGAAAATGCGGAGTTATACTCATTTGGTGGTATGTCTTACCGTAGCGGTTTAGCTTCTGGGTTTTACAGAAGACCTGCTCAAGGTGATGGTAGAGCAAATACACCAGCATTTCCAAATGGATTTTTACCAAGTATTGGTAGTGATATTGTAGATAAATCTTTATCTGTAGGTATAAGAGGGAAAGTAAATGATAATTGGGATGTAGATTTTTCTAATACATACGGAGAAAATGTATTTGGATATACTGTTGGTAATTCTAGTAATGGTACTTTAGGTACAGGCACTCAAAGATCTTTTGATGCAGGAACAATAGGGTTTTCTCAAAACACAACCAATTTAGATGCGGCACGTTTTTATGATGATATTTTTGAAGGGCTTAACGTTGCAATTGGTGCAGAATTTAAAGTAGAAAATTATTTTATCGAAGAGGGAGAGCTTAATTCATATGCTAGTTATGATATTAATGGAGATATTGTGACTGCTTCGACACCAGATGCATTACTGGTAAGAAATAATTTTACAGGTGTAGTCTTAGGTGGTGGATCTCAGGTGTTTAGAGGATTTGACCCTAATAATGCAACTAATAAGACAAGAAATAGTATGGCTGTATACGTTGATTTAGAAGCAGATTTTAGTGAAGCGTTTTATGTGAGCTTTGCAGGACGTTATGAAAATTTTTCAGACTTTGGAGGTACTATTAACGGTAAGTTAGCTGCTCGCTATAAATTAACAGATGATATAAACATTAGATCCGCAATTAATACAGGGTTTAGAGCACCATCTTTACATCAACAATTTTTTAGTAGAACAAGTACAATTTTTGAAAACAACGTGCCAAGAGAGCAAGGTACATTTACTAATGATAGCAGATTAGCAGATTTATTAGGTATTAATGAATTAAAAGAAGAAACATCAACAAGTTTTAGTTTAGGTTTTACGGGCAAAATTCCTGATTTAAACCTTACATTTAGTATAGATGGCTATTTAATTAATATAGATGATCGTATTGTTTATAGCGGGAATTTTGGCCCAGGTTCAAATCCTGAAATTCAAGCAATATTTGATGCAGCAGGAGCAAATTCTGCTCGTTTCTTTGTAAATGCGATAGACACAAAAACTAAAGGATTAGATGTAGTAATAAGCCATAATGCGAGCCTAAGTGAAGAATTAAAACTAACATCAGACTTGGCTGCAAATTTTACTGAAACAGAAGTCGATGCATTAAATGTGCCTGCTGCTGTTGCTGCTGCTGGCCAAACAGGTAGCTTTTTTGATGCTCAGGAAGAAGCATTTTTAACACGTGCAATTCCTAGAACTAAAGCAAGTTTATCTAATAACCTAGCCTATAAAAGCTGGAATTTTTTATTAAGAAACACTTTTTTTGGTGAAGTGGAAGATCCAGATGATTTTGCTGGAACTCCTAGAGTTGACCAACATACTGTATCCGCTGATGCTGTTTATGGGAGTAAGCTGGTTACAGATTTAACACTGACTTATGAGTTTACTGATAATGTGAATGTTACTATAGGTGCAAATAACTTATTTGATGTATATCCTGATGAGAATAGGTCCGGAGGAACTTCTGGAGATCAATTTGTTTACTCAAGAAGAACATCTCAATTTGGGTATTCAGGGCGCTATTTATTTGCAAGAATGAATTTTAAATTATAATAAAGCAAGTAATAATTTATAAAAAGCCTCAACAATTGTTGAGGCTTTTCTCGCTATTAATCAAACCTTTCTATAACTAGATAAAGATTTTATTAAAAATTAATCTATTTTTTATCCGTATTAAAAACTTCTTGAAGAATTACCTCTTCAGAAGAAACAGTTTTAGGTCGTTTTATCCACATTTTAAGTTTAACACTTAAAAAGAATAAAATCGGAACTACAATCAGCGTTAAGAATGTTGCAATAAATAAACCGTATATAACAGTCCATGCTAAAGGTCCCCAAAACACAACGTTATCTCCACCCATGTAAATGTTAGGGTCTAAATCGGCAAATAGGGTAAAGAAATTGATGTTTAAACCAATTGCTAGAGGAATCAAACCTAAAATCGTTGTTATGGCTGTTAGTAAAACGGGTCTTAAACGTGCTTTACCTGCTTTTATGATACTTTCAAAAAGATCTTCAGAAGTAAGAAATTCGTCCCTATCTAAATCTAATTCATTTTTCTTTCTATCAATAAGTAGTTGTGCATAATCAAGAAGTACCACACCATTGTTCACTACAATTCCGGCTAGTGAAATAATACCAACCATGGTCATTATAATTACAAAGGCGCTACCAGAAATTACAATACCTCCAAACACACCAATAAAACTCAAAAATATAGCGAGCATTATTATAGCTGGTTTTGAAATAGAGTTAAACTGAAAAATAAGTATAAAGAAAATTAATGCCAACCCAGTAAAAAATGCGCCTATTAGGAAAGCCATTTGTTTGTTTTGCTCTTCAATTTGACCCGTATAATCTATTTTGATACCATCAGGTAAGCCTATATAGCTTTTCATTTCATTCTGAATTTGATTTACAATTGCACCAGCATCAGTATAACCAGGTGCTAATGCAGAATATACAGTAACAACACGTCTAGTATCTTTATGTTTTATGGCGCTAAACCCAGAATTATTTTTCTTTTTTGCAACTGCTGATACTGGTATTTCCTTAATCTGGCCAGTATTGTCTCTAAAGGTTATATTTTGATTAAATAAAGCACTCGTATTATATCTATTGTCTTTATTAAATCGCACATAGATATCAAAATCGTCGCCATCTTCTTTGTAAATTCCAGCTTTTGCTCCAAAAATTGAGTTTCGTAATTGATCTCCAATTTGTTTTGCACTAACACCGAGTTCACCTGCTTTTTCTCTGTTAATTTGAACTTGCATTGTTGGTTTGTCTTTATTGACATCAATTTTAAGTTCGTCAATACCAGCAATATTTCTAGAATTTATAAACTCACGCATTTGTTCTGCAGTAGCGATAAGCTTGTTATAATCATCACCTTCAATTTCTATATTAATAGGCGCGCCAGCAGGTGGTCCATTAGCATCTTTTTCTACAGAAATTAACACACCTGGATAAATGCCTACTAAAGCTTCTTGCACTTTTTGACGTAAAAGCTCACTGTCTTCTCCACGACGAAATTTGTATTCTCGCATAGATGCTGTAATTTTAGCTTTGTGAGGCATTTCGGCAGAAGAACCTCCATCTGTTTCCGGGTTTCCAGCACCTTCACCAACTTGTGATACAGCACTTTCAACTAAGAAATTTCTGTCGCCATCCATATACTCACTTTGATTGACTACATTATAAACACGTTTTTCAATCTGCTTGGTAATAGCATTTGTTTTTTCTATTGCTGTTCCTTCGGGATATTCTATGTAAACAATAATCTGATTTGGCTTATTGTCTGGAAAAAATTCAACTTTCGTTCTTTTTTGATCTAATGAAACTCCAAATGCCATAAAAGCAGCAATCAACAATAAAAATGTACCAACACTTAAAATATATGGTTGTCTTTTAGACAATGCTTTTCGTAATTGACGTTCGTACCAGTTTTCAAGTTTTACTAAAGATTTGTTTTGAAATTTGTTGGCCCAGTTTCTAATAAATAAGCGGTAAGCCCATAGCATTATAGCTGTAAATATCATAATGGTTCCTAAACCTCTGTATGCGCCTCCAAAAACAAGAATAAGAGTGCCTATTACAGCAACTATAATTGTAGTTTTTATGATTTGCTTTAAAGGCATATCTTTATCTTCAATAGTCATGAATCGAGATACTAAAACCGAATTAAAGAATATAGCAACAAATAGTGACGAGCCTAGTACAATGGATAATGTTATGGGTAAAATTTTCATGAATTCTCCCATAATTCCTGGCCAAAGGCCTAAAGGAACAAAAGCAGCTACAGTAGTTAAGGTTGAAATGATAATTGGAAAAGCAATTTCGCCAATACCTTTTTTTGCGGCTTCAATTCTGCTCATGCCTTCTTCATCCATTAACCTGTAGACATTTTCAACCACTACGATTCCGTTATCTACAAGCATACCAAGTCCCATGATTAAACCAAAAAGTACCATAGTATTTAAGCTATAACCAATAAGGTTTAATATCATAAGCGACATAAACATAGACATTGGAATCGCAAACCCAACGAATAGCGCATTTTTAAATCCTAAAAAGAACATTAAAACGGTTACTACGAGTATAACACCAAAAATGATATTATTAACTAAATCATCTACTTGTCCAATAGTTTTTTCGGATTGATCATTAGTTATAGAAACTTTTAAATCTTTTGGAAATACATTTGCAATTGCATCTTTTACAATCTCTTGAATTTGCTCAGCAGCAGCAACCATGTTTTTCCCTGCACGCTTCTTAACATCTAGCATTACTACGGGCTCGCCATATTCTCTAGCAAATGTTTTTTTGTCTTCCTCTTTAAACGAAACAGTTGCGACATCTTTTAGATAAATTGCATTTCCTTTTTCAGATTTAACTACAAATTTTTCTAATTCAGATGGGCTTTCTATTTCACCAATAATTCTAATAGTACGACGCTGTCCACTGGTTTTTAGGTTTCCGGCAGATTGGGTTACATTACCATTACCTATAGCTCCAATAATATCTGCAAAATTTACTTTTGCGGCCATCATTTTATAGATATCTACAGCAACTTCAACCTCTTTTTCTTGAGCTCCTCTAATGTCTGCTTTTTTTATTTCTTGTAAATCTTCAATTTCATCTTGAAGATATTCCGCATAATCCTTTAGTTTTTCAATAGGATAATCACCAGAAATATTAATATTTAAAATTGGCATTTCTTCAGAGAGGCTCAACTCAAAAACATCTGGTTCTACTTTGGCTCCATTAAATGTTGGCCAATCTTCGCCAGAGGTTTCTGTGTCAATTTCGTCTTTTACTTTTTGTTTGGCTTGGTCTACAGTAATGTTTTCATCAAACTCTACAATTAACATCGAATAATCTTCTTGAGATGTAGATGTAATTTCTACTACATTACTTACGGTTTTGAGTTTATCTTCTAAAGGATCTGTAATTAATTTCTCAATATCTTCTGCAGTATTGCCTGGGAAAATAGAACTTACATAAATTTTGGTTTCATTAACTTCTGGGAAGTTTTCTCTTGGCATATTAAAGAAGGCTGTAATACCAACATAGAAGAATACCAAAATTAAAACATACATTGTCGTTTTATTGTTAATAGCCCACGATGAGAGTCTAAACTCTTTGTCCGTGTTTTTCTTCTTTTTATTTGTCATTACCTTGTTCTTTATAGTTAATCACTTCAACATCTTGCCCATCTCTTACACTTCTTGCACCTTCCATTATGATTTCAGCACCATTTTCTAAACCATTAAGCACTTCAATGACGTCCCCTTGTGTTCTTCCTGTTTTAATAATAACACGATTGGCTGTTCCTATCCCTTTAGCATCTTTACTAACAACAACATAAATGTATTGCTCGCCTTCTGCATTTTCTGAAATTACACTTTGTGGAATCAATAGTCCATTATCATTAGTGTAATCGTTAATTTTTAAGCGTGCTGTTAGGTTTGGTTTAATTTTTTTGTCCATGTTAGGAACTTCGATTTCTACCTTAAAGGTTCGGTTTGCAGGATTGATAACATCACCAGCTTGACGGATTTTTGTATGTATTGTTTTTCCTAAAATAGGAAGCTCAACTTGTACTTTTTTGCCTTTAACAACATTAGACACATAGCTTTCTGGGACTTCAACCTCTATATACATTTCGTTAAGGTTAACTATACGTATTAATTGAGTTTGTCCTGCAGCAACTACACTACCTTGTTCTGTAATTACGTCATCAATGGTACCTGTAAAAGGTGCTCTAACGATTGTTTTAGCAATTTGTTGTTGTAGTTGGTTTACGGATTGCTGTTGAGATTCATAAGTTGATTTTGCTTGTAAATATTGAATTTCACTTCCAATATTTTGATCCCAAAGACGTTTTTGACGTTCGTAAGTTGTTTTTGCTAATTCTGATTGTATTCTCAGTTGCGCTATTTGTTGACTTAATCCACCATCATCTATTTTAGCAAGAATTTGTCCTTTACTTACTTTTTGTCCTTCTTTAACATATACATTAGTTAAGATGCCATTGTACTCTGGTGTAATGACTAAAAGGTTTTTAGTAGTTACATTTCCTTGAAGCTCTAAAACGTGTTCAAATTTTTCTGTTTTAGCTGTAAACGTTGTAATAAGTGGTATGTTTTTAGTGGTATCTATGGTTTTAATTTTTTCATCTAATATTTTAATTTGCTCGTTAATGGCTTGCTGCTCATTAACTAATTCTCCGCGTTTTTTACGAATAGTTTCTATATTATTACTTTCTATAACAATCTCTACAGAATTTTTCTTTTCGCCTCCACAAGAGACTAAAAAAAAGGTGATAACAAATACTGAATATATATATTTCATAGTGCTTTTTTAATGGTTGGTTAGTTTAATGTTATGGTATTTAATGCTGTTTCTAATATTGTTTTGTTATTAATAACATCTAGCATAGTTTGCAACAATTCTTGTTGTGCTGTATATAACTGTGTTTGTGCTTGGCGTAACTCGAAACTGGAACCAATACCTTCAAAAAATTTAGTTTGATTTTTATTTTCTATACGTTCAGCCAAGGCTAAATTTTCTTTTTTGTTTGCATAGTCTTCAATAGCAAATTGATAATCACTTTTCGCAGTTTCAATTTGAAGTTTTATTCTTTGTTCAGTTTCGGTTAAATCTGTGTTAGCTTTTTCTAAATTGATTTGTGCACGTTGAGTCGATGCGCTTCGCATACCAGAACTAAAGATTGGGATATCGAGATTAAGGCCAAATATTGATGAACCAATCCATCTTTGCGAGCTATTAGCAAAAGAGAATTTTTCACTATATGCAACATAACCGCCATTTATAAATGCATTAAGTGTTGGGAGGGCTTTACTTTTTTCTAGTTTTACTAATAACTCTTTTGACACCTTATCATTTTCAGCGATCTGATAATCGATAGTGTTTTCTGGGTTTGTTTCATCGTCTAAAATGCTGAGTGAAATATTTTGCTCAGTTAAGCTTTCTAGATTATCAGATAGAGTCAGTGGATCATATACATCTATTCCTATAGTAATATTAAGCATTTGATAGGCTAAAGTTTTAAGCCTATTAGTGTTGTTTAAACTGCTTTTTACTCCAGATAATGTAATTTTAAGTTGTTCTACACTTTCTTCTTCTTCTAAACCATTTTCAAAAATCTTATTGGTTTCGTAAAGGTTTTTTTCAAGTACACTTATGTTACGCTCTAAAATTAAAACACTTTCTTCAGCTAGAAGCACATTGCCGTAAGCTTCAATGACCGATTTTCTAACTTCCAGGTCTGTTTTTATTTTAGCGTTTTTAGATATTTCTAAAAACACTTTAGCAGACTGTAAACCTACTAAGTAAGATCCGTCAAATATTTTTTGATTTAAAGTTGCGGTTGCTGTAATGTTTTGAGGATCACCTAAAATAAAATCTACTTCTACACCATCATTATTTAAATCTACAGGTGTAACCTGTTGTTTTAACGAGTTTTGATAATTTACACCAGCATTTATTTGAGGTAAGCCAGAGGCTATTGTTTCCCACTTTTGCTTTACTGCCGCATCAATATCGCGTTCTGCATTTATTGCAGTACGATTGTTCTCTAAAGCATAATCTATGGCTTCTTGAAGTGATAAAACCGTTGGTTTTTTTTGCGAAAATCCTATAGAAGTACAGATTAAAAATATTATTAATATGAGTTTATTTCTCATTAGTTTTATTGATTTTGATTGGTTCTTATTAATCCCGTTAGTGTTTCAAGGCCTTTTGGTGTGCAAATACCTCTAAGATGATATTCTAAATAATTATTCATTAAGGTTTGCATCGAGAAATTTTTAAGTGGAAAAAACGCTCTATCTTTAATAACCATCATACCAGAGAAGTATATTTTAGAAACAAACTCTATGTTAATATTATCTCTAAATAAGCCTAGCTCTAACCCTCGATCTAAATTCTCTGTTACACAACTTTGCATTACTTCAAATTGCTTCGATTTTAATGTTGCAAAAATTTTAGGATAATACTTTTGCAATTGGTATTGAGGTGAGGATTTCTCGTTTTTTAAATGGTCCATCACAAACTCCTTGATGTCAAATATTTCCTCGATTGGGTTCTTTTTTAACGCACATATACAATCTATCCCTTGAGAAATGGTTTCGAACATATGTAAAGTGGTTGCCTCAACTAGTTTCGTTTTGTTTGGAAAGTGCACATATATGGTCTTCTTAGAAATACCCATTTCACGGGCTATATCATCCATTGTAACACTTTTAAAACCTAAGTTTAAAAATAGCTCTTGCGACTTGTGTAGAATTTTATCTCTCATAATTAAAACGCAAACTTACGACAGGAAACTTTAAAAACAAAAAAAGTTTCCGTGGTTTTAATATATTTTTAACATAGCTAACATTAGCTTAAAAGATTCCGAAAGCATTATTTTTGTTTTATGCAACATATTGAACAGTATCAAAAAGACTTTTTAAATTATCTTGAAAGCTTTGCAATAGATAGAGAGCCTAAGAACCTTTATCAACCTATTAACTATATCCTAAAGCTAGGTGGCAAACGGTTACGACCAGTGTTAACTTTAATGACCACTGAGGTGTTTGGAGTGAAAGCTGAAACATCCATGGATGCGGCTCTTTCTATTGAAGTTTTTCATAATTTTTCACTAGTCCACGACGATATCATGGATGATGCTCCTTTACGTAGAGGGCAAAAAACTGTTCACAAAAAATGGGATTTAAACACTGGAATTCTTTCTGGTGATGCAATGCTGATTTTAGCCTACCAATTATTTGAAAATTATGAACCAAATACTTTCCAGGCACTTGCAAAACTTTTTAGTAAAACAGCTATAGAGGTTTGTGAAGGTCAGCAATATGACATTGATTTTGAAACTAGAAACGATGTCACAATTTCTGAATACTTAAAAATGATAGAGTATAAGACAGCTGTTTTAGTTGGTGCCGCGATGAAAATGGGAGCAATTGTTGCTAAAGCCTCTGTTGAAGATCAAAATGCGATTTATGATTTTGGGCGTTACTTAGGTATCGCATTTCAATTACAAGACGATTATTTAGACGCTTTTGGAAACCCTGAATCTTTTGGTAAGCAAGTGGGTGGCGATATTTTAGAGAATAAAAAGACTTATTTAGTTCTTAAAACCTTAGAACTTGGGTCACAAAATGAGCAATCTAGG
>Ga0316208_1001247_pt1 | contig 24783 bp, 20 predicted proteins | sample 3monopyrite_MG_FD_204944 | JGI IMG/M metagenome (GOLD analysis project Ga0316208, IMG submission 204944) | Microbial mat bacterial communities from mineral coupon in-situ incubated in ocean water Damariscotta River, Maine, United States -... | ecosystem: Environmental > Aquatic > Marine >... | reverse complement strand
GGAACAGTGATGAGCCGGCGATGGATTCACCGGTGTTAAATTAATGACATGGAGACCACATTTGATGGGTGCAAGCACACCATCCTACAGTCCAAAGAGACGACAGTTATTGTTTGATCGATGCTAAGTGGTTTCTTCAGCGGGTGGTGCCTGCTCGGTTGGCTCAAGGGCGGCTTGTTTGTTGAGCTTGTCGAGAATACCGTTGATGAAGGCCGAGGATTTTTCTGTACCGAATTTTTTTGCCAGTTTAATCGCTTCGTTGATCACCACCGAATTGGGGGTCTCAAAATGATGCAGTTCAAAGGCTCCCAGTCGTAACAGGTTTCGGTCGGTGGTCGTCATTCTTTTCAGAGACCAGTTTTTTGCCGCTTTTTGAATCTGCTGATCAAGTTCATCCCGATTCCTGATCGTTCCGGAAAATAACGACCAGGAAAACTTTTGTAACTCTTCATCATCAATGCGTTCCTGAATCATGCTCAAAACCGCATCGTCATTGACATCACGATTCATATCAACCAGAAACAGCATTTGCATGGCCAGTTCACGAGCCTTGGAGCGTTTTGCCATATTACTAACGGTAATTTTCTTTGCGTCTTGCGCAAATTTCTAAAGTTCTATTTTGGCTACGGCTGCCAGAAAATACCAGCCGTGCTGGGATGTTTAATTCAATTCCTGTTCGTCGATTGCATTCATCAAGTTGGACATTTCTATGGCAGCCAACGCACATTCATCCCCTTTGTTGCCCGCTTTCCCGCCCGCCCGGTTAAGTGCCTGGTCGAGATTCTCACAAGTAAGCACGCCAAAACTGATCGGCACTCCCGTTTGCTGGGACGCATTCACAATCCCTTGAGCAACAGAATGATTGATGTAATCGTGATGCTGCGTCTCTCCCTGAATGACAGCCCCCAGGCAGCAGATGCCGATATATTTCCCACTTTTCGCTAACTTTTGTGCAGCCAGGGGAAGTTCAAAGGAACCGGGAACCCGCACCACGGTAATGCGATCATCCCCCACGCCGTGCCTGCGAAAGGTATCGATCGCTCCGGAAAGAAGTCGATTGGTAACCAATTCGTTCCAGCGAGAAACAACAATCGCGAAGTTGCCCTCCGCAGATAACAAGTTGCCTTCAAGGTGTGTTGTCATTGAATCTTATTCGTAAATTATAAATGTAGGTCAGGCTGTGCCTGACGATGTAAACGCCCAGCTTTTTTTTATCAGGCACAGCCTGACGTACGATTGAAAAACGTTCAATTCAAATTCATGCTCATCAGGAACTCTTCGTTTGTTTTGGTGCGTCTCATGCGGTTGGTCAGCAATTCCATTGCTTCGACCGGATTCATATCGCTTAACACACGCCGAAGAATCCAGACACGGCGAAGTTCTTCTTCGTCCATCAGTAATTCTTCCCGACGAGTCCCCGATTTGTTGACGTCAATCGCGGGCCAGATTCGTTTCTCGACCATCCGTCGATCCAGATGCAATTCGGTATTGCCTGTTCCTTTGAATTCCTCAAAAATGACATCATCCATCTTGCTGCCGGTATCGACCAGGGCGGTGGCGATAATTGTCAAACTTCCTCCCTCTTCGACATTTCTCGCCGCCCCGAAGAATCGTTTGGGATGCTGCAACGCATTGGCATCAACACCACCACTGAGGATTTTTCCGGAGTGAGGGACTTCCGAGTTCCAGGCTCGGGCAAGTCGTGTAATCGAATCGAGAAAGATGATGACATCCTGACCATACTCGACCATTCGTTTCGCTTTTTCAATCACCATTTCAGAAACTTGAATATGACGACTGGGCGGTTCGTCGAACGTACTGCTGATCACTTCACATCGCTCTCCCTTGACCTGATTTTCCATATCGGTCACTTCTTCCGGGCGTTCATCAATCAGCAGCATGAAAACATAAGCATCGGGATGATTGCTTAATACCGACTTCGCCAGATTTTGCAGCAAAATTGTTTTACCAGCTCTGGGCGGTGAAACAATCAAGCCACGTTGCCCCATTCCAATCGGTGCAACAAGATCGACCACTCTTGAACTGATATCGAGCGGATCGAGCGCAAGCCGCAACCGTTGCTCGGGATGCAGCGGCGTTAAGTCGTCGAAGAAGACTTTATCCACCAGTAAGTTCGGATCCTGCCCGTTGATTGCTTCCACTCTCAGTAAAGCAAAGTAGCGTTCATTTTCTTTGGGGGGACGAATTTGTCCTGCCACGGTCGCTCCGACACGCAAGCCGAATCTGCGTATCTGGCTTGGCGAAACATAAATATCATCCGGGCAGGGGAGGTAATGATAATCGGGACTTCGCAAAAAACCGAAGCCATCCGGCAAGATTTCGAGTGTTCCTTCACCAAACATCAGCCCATTCATCTTCGTGCGTTCTTTCAGAATTTTGAAGATGAGGTCCTGTTTTTTCAGGCCGGTGTATTCAGTGAGATTTTCTTTTCGAGCAAGTTCAAGTAGCTCTTTCATCGTCAGCTTTTGTAACTCAGCGATGTTCACATCGTTATGTTTGACGTTCCCGTAAAGGTCGTCGCCATCGCCGCCAGAACGTGAAGAACCGCGCCCTTTGGAATGAGTTTCTGTTGTCATGAAGATGTTCCAGATTGGACAAATGAGGTTGGCAAAAATTCGGAGTGTTTACAAATTACCATGACCGAACGGTCACACCCGGAAAGTGTGAACAGAGAATTCAAACGGTTATGGCGATCAACTATCTGTATATATTGCTAAAGGATTATTTTGAAGGCCAGCCATATTGTTGATGCAACCACTGCATCAACTGCTGACCCGATTGCTCAAGTGATCCCGAGTTATCGATCACAAAGTGGGCATACTTTCGTTTTGTCTCTAAATCAAGCTGGCTTCGTTCTCTTTTTCTGAGCTGGTCTTCGGTCCAATTTCGAGAACCGATAACATGCTCCAATCTTTTTTTCTCTGGGGTATCAACGAATATTAATTGATCGCAAATTTCATGCCAGCCAGCTTCAATCATCACTGCTGCATCGATAATAATCCCACTCTTACCAGACTGGCGAGCATTTTTGATCGCCTCTTGCATCGATAGCCGAATGACCGGATGCACGATTTGTTCAAGTTCTTTGCGAGCCTGAACAGCTTCTGAATTGTCCCCCCAGACAAGTGCGCCTAATTGTGAACGGTTAACTTCTCCGTTAAGATCAAGTCCGTCAGGATCAAGAATTTCCGGTCCAAATCGCTCGACAAGTTGTTTAATTACATCCGCTTGCTTTAACGCAGCATGCCCCAGCTTATCGCCATCAATAACAGGAATCGAAAATTGTTCGCCCAGCCATTTTGCCAGCGTACTTTTTCCGGAACCAACCCCTCCGATAAAGCCAATAATGATAAACTGATTTGGTGTTGAATCAACACTTTGTACTGAATCCAAAAGAACTGGAATTTCTGCTCCTGGGATCATCCCGGCACATTCAACATCGCCGCATCGTTACAAGAAAAGATAATCAATGAGAGAAAAACGATTTCTGCAACAATCCTTGATCGCTTCGTTGAAGTGAGGGAAAAATCAGAACAATGATGATGAAAATCAAACATTCTGGAAAGACCGCCGTCTCTGAACGGCAATCGATATGGTACGGTAATCGACATGATTTCTAGGTGTGTTGCGTAATGGTTGACAAAATGGAGGTAATTGTCAACTAAAATCATGCAGAATGGTCTGTTTTTCTGCGATTTTGTTTTTTCGCTGCTTTTTCGCTCCAATAATCCAATCGCTGGCACAGTAGGAGTCTGCCCTTACATGCGATACACTCACCGATATACGAGAATCCCTACTAATTCAAAATTCTCCTCTTGTACGGAGGGTAGACATTCTTGTCTGCCTAAGCTCAAACAAGACAGACACCGAATGTCTGTAACCCGTTTGAATTATTAGAAGTTACCTAAAACAAAAGTTTGTAGACAAAACCAGTTCGCTTTGATGCAGGAGCTAATCATGCAGTTACATCTTTTAGGAACGGGCGGGTATCATCCCAACGAAATTCGCCACACCGCTTGCCTGATGCTGCCTGAACAGGGGGTCGTTCTGGATGCCGGGACCGCTTTTTTTCGTGTGGCTAAGCGGGTTCAAAATAAGCATCTGAAAATCTTCCTGACTCACCCGCACTGGGATCATATCGCCGGGTTGACTTATCTTATTGTTCCGATGTTAAATGGACAGATTGAAAAAGTCACTCTGTACGCAAACCGCTATACGATCAACGCCATCAAGACACATCTGTTTGCAGAACCGACTTTTCCGCACATGCCGGATTTTGAAATTGTCCTTCTTGAAGATTGTGAATCACCGATACAAATCGAAAACTGCGACATTCATTGGACAAACCTGAAAAGCCATCCGGGTGGATCAGTCGGCTACCGCATCGAGTCTGATCAGTCCAGCTTCTGCTACATTTCCGATACCGCTGTTGATGGCAGCTATACCGAATTTATTCGGGGCACCGACCTTCTCATTCACGAATGTTACTTTCTGGATGACATGCAGGATTGGGCAGAAAAAACAGGACACAGCTACAAGACTGATGTGTTGGAAATGGCTCGCGACGCCCAAGTAAAAAAACTGTTGATGACGCACATCGACCCTGAACAAACCGGCGATGATCCGCTCTGCCTAAAGGAAGAGAATCACATTTTCTCGAATGCGGATACCGCCCGGGATTTAATGGTGATTGATTTACCTTGACCCGAATAAACCGGAACCAAACAACTTTCATTGATAAAATACGAACAGAAATCACTCTCATGCTTCCCAGAATTCTTGAACCGGAACTGATGGACGAACAAGACGAAGTTCTTGAATACGACCGGATGGATCATCGCGAAATTAATCAATTGTTTGTGACCGATTTTCTCCAGTACGCCTCAATAAATAAACGATGCCAGCAAGCCGCATCACTCGAAGTGCTGGATTTGGGGACCGGGACAGCGTTAATTCCACAAGTGTTGATTGCCCATCAGTTGCGCTGTCATGTCACAGCAATCGATAAGGGACCAAACATGATTGCGTATGCAAGAAAGCGCCTGGATGAAAAAGGGATAAGTCATCGGATCGATGTACAGGTGGAAGATTCCTGCCAACTTTCATGGGAAGCAAATCGTTTTGATGCGATCATCTCCAACAGTTTAATCCATCATCTTCCAGACCCTGTTTACTGTTTTCGTGAAGCCGTCCGCGTGTTACGACCAGGTGGATTACTTTTTTTTCGCGACCTGTTTCGCCCTGATAATCAGGCGGAAATTGAACAGATCGTGAAGCGACACGCAGCGAACGAAACCGCAGTGCAACAACAGTTCCTCAGGCAATCGCTCGAAGCTGCACTCACTCTGGAGGAGGTCGAACAGATATTGCAAAGCGTTCCAGCGCTACAAACAGAACTGACTCAAACAAGCGACAGACACTGGACATTAATCGGAAATCTTTCGGAGGACCTCTGTTAGGAATGCTCGAACAATTACTGTCTGGTTTCATCCACTTTTTTGGCCAAAGGCCTCTTTCACCATAGCCTGGGACAACGCCCCAGGTAAAATTGTTTGATTGTTCTTTTTGGCTCAAAGCCATATTCAATGCTTTTGTTAATGGCTTTGTAACGATTCAGCGATGATTTTTTTGTCGCAATGAGGGCTGTTTGTAGGGTCCGCCATTGCGGACCACAGCATGAAATTGGGAGCTCCACTTACCATCGTGGTCCGCAATAGCGGACCCTACAACATCGCTGAATAGTTACACTCGCTTCAAGTTTGCATTTCGAAGGGTTGCGCCTAATTAAACTCTTCACAATGGAAAGTGGCTCATCCTATCAGCTAAAGATACGACAGTTCTTGCTTGAGCGATGCTAAATCAACAAGCCATTCTGCTTGAAAGGATCTGGACCTGATGATGTCCGGCATAAAATATACGTCGTATCGATTATACGAAATGTAGCGAGGCGAACTCTTACCAAATGATCACCACTGCTGGCAATGCTCCTGTCTCAACGGGTTAATTTAAGTGGAATTCCTCAAATAATGGATGTTGTTTCAAAAAAGCACCATCTTATCTTTCATTTGCAAGCTATCTATTGGAAGCGTGGCGGGAAATCCCTCTAGATGGAGTAAAAGCACTTAAGGGAACCTCTACTAATTCAATAATTTTCTCTTGAGCGGAGGGTAGACATTCTTGTCTGTCTACAACAGGGCATGCTCAAACGAGGCAGACAGGAATGTCTGTGCTCCTTTTGAATAAATAGAGGCTCCCTTAACTCATCGCATCCGTTTTTTGAATTTATGGGTTTTGATATTAATGATGAACAAACTGTATGATTCTGAAACTGAGGCGAACGAAGCAGCTTTCAAAAAGCAGATTGTTCGAAAACGCGATCAGTTTTTACGCGACTGCCTGGGTACTGTTTGCTATATCTTAGCGACTTTGTGTGCTGTCATTGCCGAGATCGATTTTCTTGCCGCGGACTCTCAGTATTCTTTTACTCTTGCGGTGTTTGGTGCGGGAACAGCAGTTTTATTCATAAGCATCGGCTGGAGAATTTCTGTTAAAACGATGAAGTCCTTGTATGCCAATCCACTCGCTGCCGGGATTTCAACCTGCTTATTTCTTAATTTGATTCTTCGAGAATACCTTGCCCCTTCGACAGTGAATGCCTCGATTTTATCGATGTATTTTATTTCCCTGGGCGCCTTTTTCCTTTCCACTCGCTGGTTGATTGGAGTGCTTTCGCTGAATGCTATTGCATCGCTTCTGGTGATGGCACCGAGCTTGATTCGTTCTCGATTTTATGAAGTGATTCTTCTATTTAGTGCGGGGATATTCTTTTCCCTGGTTCTGCATCTGTTTCGTTCTCGCATGTTTGGTCGTATGGCGCAACTTCGTCTCGAAGATGAAAGAATAGCCGAGAAGCTGAATGAAGCTGTGTCCAAGAGTAAAGCAAACGAAACAAAATTCCGCAGAATCTCCGAATCGATCCCGTTTGGTATTTTCCAGGTGGACGAATCTGGAATCTGTGAATATACCAATAACAACTGGCGAACCTTGTGCATCGCTTCCAATGTGTTGAATGTAGAACATCGCTGGTGCGACATTCTCTGTCAGGATGTTCGTGAAGATGCTTTTGAAGACTGGAAGAGTTCCATTCAAGACTTCTCAAAGTTCCAGGGTATCTATCAGCAAAAAAATAAAGCGGGCGAAACTCGCTGGCTGGAACTTTCCATTTCTCCTGTTTTCTCTGATGACGGCGCTGTGTTTATCGGGACAGCCGAAGATATCACCGATAAAAAAGTAGCCCACGACAAACTGCGGCAAACGGCTGATGATTTACGAGTGAGCAAGGAAGCACAAGATGCACACGCAAGGAAGTTAGAGCAAGTCGTTAAAGAATTGGAAGTGGCGAAAAGCCATGCTGAGCAGTCTGCCCAGGCTAAGAGTGAATTTTTGGCTAACATGAGCCATGAAATCCGCACACCAATGACAGCCGTACTCGGTTACACGGATCTACTTCTTAGTGAGGCGGAATCTAATTCTCACATCAGCGAAGCACTTGATACCATCAAACGCAACGGCGAGCACCTGTTGCAAATCATTAATGACATCCTCGATATTTCGAAGATCGAGGCTGGCAAAATGGCAATCGAATTGATGGCCTGTTCTCCCCGGAAAATCGTCAATGAAGCAATGGAATTGATGGCGGTTCGTGCTAAAGAAAAATCTCTCTTTTTGAAGAGCCAATTTGAAGGATACATTCCTGAATTCATTCAAACCGACCCCACACGCCTGCGGCAGATTTTGTTGAACTTACTTAGTAATGCCATTAAATTTACACAAACAGGTGGGGTGACCATTAAGGTAGAACTTCAAAACATTAATACATTGCATGAGCAACCTCTACTGAATATTTCTGTTATTGATACAGGAATTGGTATGTCGCAAGAGCAGGCAGGCAAGCTGTTTCAACCATTTACCCAGGCAGATAGTTCGGTGTCCCGGCGATTTGGCGGAACCGGGCTGGGGCTCTCGATCTCTTTGCGACTTGCAGAAAAACTTGGCGGAAATATCGATGTAAAAAGTGAGAAGGGCCAGGGAAGCTGTTTCTGTACGACAATTTCTACAGGCGATCTGACGGGTGTTTCGATGATCGATTATGCCAATCCCGTTACGGAAAATCCTCGTAACGAACAGGCACCATCTGCTGGCAAACCTGCTTCCCCCAAGAAGAACGAACCTTTGAACTGCAAGCTTCTGCTTGTTGAAGACGGGGGCGATAATCAGCGGCTGATTTCTTTCCTAATGAAAAAAGCGGGGGCAGACGTCACTATTGCACAGAACGGGTTAATTGGCGTCGAAAAAACTACCGAAGCAATTGAACAAGGTGAACCATTTGAAATCATTCTGATGGATATGCAAATGCCCGTGATGGATGGCTACACCGCCGCGGCACAGCTTCGTAGTAAAGGAATTGAAACTCCCATTATTGCCTTAACGGCTCATGCGATGGCTGGAGATCGAGAGAAGTGCATTCAGGCCGGCTGTACCGATTACGGCACCAAGCCAATCAACAAAAGTAAGTTGATCGAAACAATTCAAAAGCTACTCAAAGCGACACAACCTGCTTCTGTATAAATGCCATGCGTCATTTCTGAATGTTCTTTTCAGGCAGGCAGCGTTTAAGTGTCATCAGGGCGAATGATGTTCCGTAGGGTTGGTGATAATCGTACAACGGATAGTCCCACCACGAACCATCTTTTTCCTGCCGATCAAGCATCAGCTTAGCAATTGCTGCCTGATAAGGCGCACGGCTGGCTGCGGGAATTTCTTCAATACACAACGCCGCGTAGAAATGCCCATAGTAATAAAAGTAACCAGCCACCGCGAACCACGATTCATGCGGAATCGGACGCTTGCGACCGATGTCGAGCCAGCCGTTTCTTGTAACCAGTCGCTTCAACCATGTCTCGATCACCTGATCGGTAATCTCTTTACTGCCCCACATTCTGAGCGCGACATTACAAGCCTGGGATCGCCCCAAGCTTCCTCCCGGCCTGTTGACTGGGTGCATCGGTTTATTTTTCAGATACTCCCCATAAAAATAGCTGAAATCATTTTTCTGTTGACGATGAATCGCGACCAAGGCACGTTGAGTGACTTTGGGAGGTGGCTCAAACCCAAGTTGTTGTACTTCATGAAAAGCAACCAAGACTGTCGCGCCAACAAAACTAATCGAACTGCTGGCAGGCCGTTTTGTTCCATGCCTGAAATCATAATATCCCCAACCGCCATCGACCGACTCGTAGCGAGTGAGCATATCGAACTGTTGTTCGATTAATTCTTTGAGACGCGATTGAAACGCTTCGTCATCCTGATGCCTGCGGTACATTCTCGCCAATGCCTGCAACGAATACGCATGTCCCCAGACATTATAAATCGCGGTCTGATCGGCTCGTCGCAGATAAGGGAGGCGTTCGATGAGCCACTCTTCTGCTCGATTAATGGCGGCGGTATTTTCCGGAAAATCTGCTTCCCATTCAATCAGAGCGCAAATGCAAAGTGAAGTCGTTGCGATCCCGAAAGCATGATGGGCACCGGGGACGGGGGCGTAAATATTCAACCCTTTCGTGCGGGTCGGCGATCCCCACGAACCGTTTTTATTCTGATCTTCCAGTAAAAAATCAATCCCCCGTTTGCACGCTGCCCGGATTGCAGTCGGGTTAATTTTTTCATCCAATGTAACCACGGGAAGCTTTTTGTGAGCCTTCGGCAAGGCCTGCTTCTTTTCAGCCTGCGATTCCTTCGGCGAAGCGATCTTCCCGGAAGGCTGAGCAAATGCCCGGTTCTCTGGAAGTTCAACAAGCGTTACCAGTAGCAATATTCCGGCTAATACAACAGCGTTCCATCTCGTGAACCACATAGAAGGTTTCCTTATTATCATAGCATCTAGTGCCCTTTCAGGGCTTGATTTTGGGGTCTGTTTTTCATAACCCACTCCGTTGTCGCTCCTTACATCTGATGCAACCCCTTCTTTAAGGATTGAAGCTGTACAAGTATCAATCTTCCGAATTGATGCCGAATATTTTTCATGATTTTTTCACTTACGAAATGCCCAAAAGCGTTACGCATCAATTGCTGCTTGCTGCACTAGCAACATTAATAGTGTTCTGTCTCAAATGTTTGGCTTATATCTTAGAGTTAATGTCAGATGTTGTGTTCTGGAAATTTGATGAAAGGTGGCATATCCTGCTGAATCTTATCAACCTTCAGCAAGCCCACATGGGCCAAGGAGTACGCCATGAGTCAGAATACGATAGCCGCAGGCAAGACGCAAGGTTGCCAGCAGAGCAATTCTCGGTTCGCTTCTTTTCAGGGAAATTCGGTGCCACACAGCCAGTTGGTTGAATTGGTTCAGGAAGGAGCAAGACGAGTGTTGCAAGCCGCCATTGATACCGAAGTGGATGAGTTTCTTGCCCCGCACTCCACTCGAGTGGACTCGCAAAATCGACGGCAAGTGGTCCGCAATGGACATCTTCCTTCTTGCGAAATCCTTTGCGGAGTCGGACCCCTTGAGGTGAAACAGCCACCTAAGTGGACCCCTTTTGCACGCACATCTCCAAAACTATCAGTATCGGAACCCAGCAGGTACTCAAGAACCCGAATGAATAGAGGTTCCCATTAGTGATGGGCAGCGAGCCAGAATAAGAGCAGCATACAAAGCCAGATGACATCCAGAAATCGCCAGTAGATTGCAGCCAGTCGCACGCCGTTGGTGTATTCGTGATCGTATCGTCCGCGGTAGGCTTGAAGCAATACATATCCCAACGCGATATACCCTGCTGCAAAATGAGCCATATGCAGAAAAACCATCAGCATCACCGAAGCAATTGAACCTGTCTGGTTGTCTGCTTGTTCCCAGTGTTGATAGGTTAACTGCGTGATTCCGATGGTCTGCACAATGCAAAATAGACCGCCAAGAAAGAATGAAACGGTTAACGCAATTCGAAACTGCTTCTGTTTTTCTCTGCGAACCAACGCATAGGCACGGAAGAGAAAGTGACTTCCCAGAAACAAAATCCCGGTACTCCACCAGAGCAGAAGAGGTAGTTTAGGCGCACCAGCAAGAAGTGGATCACCGAAAACAAACCGAGTTGAATAAGCGATAAAAGTCGCGAGAAAGAAGACGGCAATCGAGCCAATCAGTGCGTAAACCAGAAAGGTCGTTTTAGCAAAATCTGGATAAACACGTATTCGGGATGTTTCTACTAACATTGCCTACGAACCGATGCGCACCATGTTGCATTGAAACCATGTTGCATTGAAGAGGTCTGTCAGAATGTAGGTCAGGCTGTGCCTGACAAGATGAAGACCTGATTGCTTTGTTGTCGTAACATATTCCAGTCAATCCGGTTATATCATTTTAAGTTGAGTTTAATAGTATAAACTCGACCTGTTTTCGTCAGGCACAGCCTGACCTACGACTTTATCAGCAAGTCCTAGTGCCCTTTCAGGGCTTAGATTTGGGGTGTTTGTTTCCATAACCCGCTCCGTTGTCGCTCCTTAAATCTTTTGCAACCCCTTCTTTTAGGATTGAAGCTGCACTAGCTACATTCCGATTGATACCGGTTTGCATAAACTACGGGGTTTCCAATTGAATATGGTCGATTTCATACTCTTGAATGCTTGGTTGATATTGCCCGGTATCCATCAAAGCGAACCCAAGGAACAATGCGACAAATGCAAGCGAGAAGACAAACATCAGTATATTGAGTGGTTTATCGTGAATCATGTGCATGAAAAACAGCACCACGAGCAAGCCTTTAACGGTCGCAATGGAGAGGGCTACAACCAGTTCCACATTGGCAGGTAAATTCCCCGCTAGCGCGACCGTCAAAATTGTCAGGGTAATCAATGCTCCAAAAACGGAGAGTAAAACCTGGGGCGACATCACATGGGCATACCCGTGTTCATCTTGATGGGCAGACATTTTCAAAACCTTTATGATAAATTCCGCTAAGGGAGCGATATTAATGAGGGAGAGTCGGTCCATCGCTACCAATCAGGTACAGCAATGGGAATAGGAAAATCCAGATCAAATCGACAATATGCCAATACAATCCGACGTAATCGACCGGGCCGAAATAGTCAGGACGAAAGTGAGATTCCACTGCTCGAACCAGTAGCCACGTAATCGCGATCATCCCTGCCACAATATGAAAACCGTGAAGGCCTGTCATAAAATAATAGATACTAAAGAACAGGTTTGGGTCGTGCTGCACATCAAGCTTAATCTTCTCTTTAACAGCTAACTGCTCAACAGATTCCACTGGAGGCTTGGCGTGTTCTTCCGCAGCATGATCTCCTGCCGAGGCATGTTCCCCGGAGCCACCGCCGCCGTGCTGCATGTTGTGCAGCTCGATACTCAGGGCAATTCCAAGCAAAATTCCTCCAATCGAAATAAGCATCGCATACCCAGCCGTTCGCCAAGGTCTGGAACGAACCTGGTAACCGATGCCAATACAAATTAAAGGAACCACACAGACAATCATCCAGTATCTTTGAATCACTCCCAGAGATTCCATCATCCGCTCTTCAAAATGTTCGGGCGGTAACACCTCGCCAAACTTGAAGACTTGCGATTTTTTTCCGATATCTTTTGCGTCAACCGAAGCCCCGGACCACAGTAGTCTTTTATGTGCTTTTTCGGTGTATTCAAAAGTTTTGACACCTAAAAATAACGCTGCACAAAATAGCGTAATGCTGAGCATGGTGATTAACCCGCCCCGCTTGCCAAGCTGAGCACAACGAACCGCCCACGCCATCGTTAAGGAGCTGAAAATGAGTACAACTGTGTTCAACCCGCCCAGGTACTTATTCAAATACTGAGACGCATACTCAAATACCTCGGGATGGTTGGCACGATAAACGGCATACGCACAGAACAATCCGCTAAAGAACAACACTTCGGTAATGAGAAAAATCCACATTCCGAGCTTGCCAGCATCGAACTGCTGTTCTGCATTATCAAAGTGATGTGCACTGAATTGCTCGTGATGCCAATCACCGTGAGCGTTCGTGTTATCATTATCCATTTTGTCGTGAGGTTCCACGGCAGTCGCCATTGGTCAACCTTTTCTCTTGTTTGTTATATTAAATAAATCGTAGGGTCCGCTGTGCGGGCCACTTGGGGGCAATGGAACGACCTGTCATTGGTCCGCATAGCGGCCCCTACCTATTCTCGTTCCGTTAATCAAATTAACTCTGTTGATCTTTCTCTTTCCGGTTCACAAAACTTTCACTTTCCGCATCCCAGACAACCGACTGCATATCGTACGGATTGCCCACGACGGGAGTTTTTTCGAAGTTTGCAAGTGGCGGCGGAGAACTGCATTGCCATTCCAATGTGGCTGATCCCCACGGATTGGCCGGTGCTTTTCGTTTTGTGAACAGCGAGACAATCAAAACTGTTGCGGCTAGTGCCAAGCCAAATCCAAGCATAAATGCCCCGATAGTTGAAAGAACGTGGAAAACCTGGAATTCGGGCAAGTAATTGTAATAACGACGCGGCATCCCGCGGGAACCCATCACAAATTGTGGGATAAATGTCAGGTTGAAGGCGACAAAGGTAATCAGTGCGGAGATCTGTCCCCAGAATTCGTTGTACATGTAGCCGGTCATTTTTGGCCACCAGTAGAAGACCCCGCCCATAAATGCGATCAGCGTTCCCCCCATCATTGTGTAGTGGAAATGCGCGACAATGAAGTAGGTGTCGTGCAGGTGGATATCGGTCGCCAGGGCTCCTAGAAATAAGCCGGTCAATCCGCCAATGGTAAACAGGAACATGAAAGACAACGCATAGCACATCGGTGTCGCCAGGCTGATCGATCCCTTATACATCGTTGCGAGCCAGTTAAAGACCTTGATCGCTGATGGTATGGAAACGCTGAAAGTCAACGCAGAAAAGACAATCGTCAGTAGTTCCGACTGCCCGCTGGTAAACATGTGATGTCCCCAGACTAAAAAGCCGAGCAATGCAATCGCCATGCTACTGAAAGCGATAAAGCGATATCCAAAAATAGATTTGCGGCTGAAAGTAGAAATCAGTTCGCTGACAATACCCATGGCAGGCAAAATCATGATGTAAACAGCAGGGTGCGAGTAGAACCAGAAGAAATGCTGGAACAGAACCGGATCGCCACCTAAGGCAGGATCAAAAATTCCTAAACCAAACATTCGCTCAGCCGCAAGCAGCAACAAAGTGATTCCCAGAACTGGAGTGGCAAGAACCTGAATAATGGCGGTCGCGTAAAGCGCCCACAAAAACAGCGGCATGCGGAACCAGGTCATTCCCGGCGGTCGCATCGTATGTATTGTCACAATGAAATTCAGCCCGGTAAAGATCGAACTGAATCCCAGAATAAACGCTCCCATCGTGGCAGCAATCACACTCGTTTGAGTCGTGTTCGTACTGTAAGGGGTATAGAACGTCCAACCGGTATCCAGACCGGTTGTTAGAATCGCGGTGATCAGAAAGATAAATCCGATAATCCAGAGATAGAAACTCCCCAGGTTCATCCGAGGGAACGCAACATCTTTGGCTCCCAGCATGATCGGCAACACAAAGTTGCCCAACGCAGCTGGAATACTCGGAATGATGAACAGGAACACCATGATCGCCCCGTGCAGGGTAAACAACTGGTTGTAAACATCATGGTTTGTTAAAGGTGTGACCGCGACAGCACTCCAGCTTGGAATAAACGAGCCCAGAAAATTCTGGACTTTCGCTAGCGGAAGTGTTGCCCCGGGAGTCCAATGTTCTGCCCGCAAAATCAATGCGAGCGCCCCACCAAGAAACATGGATGACATCGTCGCAACGAGATACATCAAACCAATTCGCTTATGATCGAGCGTGAACGCCCAGGATTTGAAGCCTTTACTGCACGTCAGGAAGTTTTCCCCGCCATGTGATTCTGATTCATGTTGAGCGGGCATTGCAGCAGTAGCCATGCACTTGCTCCTTAAATAATATTGTCTACGGAATTTGATTGATTAAAATCGAAATAAGACCTAATTTAATACGTCTTAACAATGGTGCGATAAAATGCACCTGATATTTTTCTGTGCGTTACAACGCACTCTTTTTATTCTTTTTTCAGATGTTTGAAATACGCGATAACCGCATCAATCCATTCATCTTTAATCGTCCCTTTGAAGCTCGGCATTTTGGGATCAAACCCCTGGGCAACCTGAGAGTTTGGATCCAGGATCGATTGCCGAATATAATTTTCATTCACAGTTACCGTTTTGCCTCCCTGCAATTTTCTTGTTGTACCGAACGATCCTTTGAAGGTAGGACCTACTTTTTTTGTACCATCATCAGAATGGCACTGAACGCAACCGAGAATCTCGGTAATCCGTTTACCACTTTCATACAGTGGTTCGCCATCTTTAATCGGATCGGAAGCATCTTCCAGCCAGGTTTCAAAATTCGGATCATTATCAAGATCCGTTTGGGATGGATCGTTATTGTGTACTTTCACTTTGGTAATCATATCTGAGTGTTGTTGACCGCAGTATTCTGCACAAAACAGATCGAATGTTCCCGGTTCTAATGCTTCAAACCACAACCCGGTATAACGCCCCGGCACAACATCCTGTTTTACTCGAAATGCAGGAACAAACAGGCTGTGAAGGACATCTTTGGATTGCATGATCAATTTGACAGGTTTACCTGCGGGAAGATGCAATTCTTTTGAAATCGCTCCCGTAGGATACCTGAACTGCCAGGACCACATACTCGCAGTGACGTTAATTTCGTACGCTTCATCAGGGGGAGATCGCATATCAACATAACCGGCAAATCCCCAGCCAAAAATGATCAGGACGATAAAAGCGGGAAGAATAGACCAGCCAAGTTCCAGCAGAGTGTTGTGTCCTGGGCTTTCTGGCGGCTCCACCCCGTCAATACGGCGATACTTCACCACAAAGATGACCATCAAAGCAGTAATCAAGGTGAGAAAGAAAACTGAAACCCAGAAAATAAAATAGTACAACGCGTCCACAGTCGGAGCGAATGTTGAATTTTGAGCTGGAAAGAAAAATGAATCTTGCATTGTTTTACTCGTCAACGAAAAGGATCGTAAAACGATCCTCTTCTATCATTCTCATCATTAAATGAAATTGAGATTTTTCAGTATTTATTAAATCAATGAACTCTCTGGAAGTGAGGGAGTCAACTCTTCTGCTACTCTCTGGCGTTTTTTTCCTAAACGGTGAGAGATAAAGATGATCAAACCGATCCCCAAAATAGTGGCTGCTCCTCCAATTTTCATCATCATGATGGCCGTCGGAGCATATCGCCCTTCAGCTTCATCGTAATGAAAACAGAGCAATATAAATTTGTCAAACGCAGTTCCAATTTTACCCTGACTTGCTTCCACCAGTGAGAGCCGAATCGTTTGAGGAGGAAATTCAATCCCATAATGATACCGCGATATTTTTCCTTCAGGCATACAAATACAAAATACAGCCGGGTGCGAATATTCTTTTCTCTTCGGCAGGTACACATACCGAATCCCCAGCGTTTCCGCGAGAGTTGTCACAGCCGCCTGCGTTCCTGAAAGAAAACTCCAACCATCCGCTTCTGCTTTTTTTCCGTAAGAAAGCAGGTATTTCTCTTTTGTCTTTTTGAGTTGTTCAACCGGTTCTCCCGGTTCCAGGCTGACCGAAACAATTCGAAAATCACGACCGGCAACCAGATCAATTTCTCTCAGTGAATCGACCAGTCCATTCAATTGTAAAACGCACAACATCGGACAGTTCGAATAATTCATCGAAACGATGACCGGTTTCTCGTCGTTGAATAAATCTCCCAGTCGAATTACCTGCCCACGATCATTCAGGAAATTCAAATCCAACGGGAGCTTTTGATCGAGATGTTCATCAACCCCCGCATCTTTCAATGCAGCAGGCACAAACTGCTGGCTTTGAGCAGAGCAAACAGCTCCCTCAAATCCAGAAAAGAGGCTCCCGAATAACAGGACCACCTTCAACAGTAATAATGATGAATTATTCATAACGTTTTATTGTTACTCAATTTACTTTTCAGATTTCAACTTCTTCAAAACATCCTGCATCGAATCCTGAATCGGTTTTGTAACGATACCCTTTTCCCGATCAAGCCAGGTGTAACTTTCCAGCCGTTCTTTCTGCTGAGCCAGCTTTACATTCGATTCATTGATTGGAAAAAGTACATATTTGCGTTTGTTCTCAATTTCCTGATACTGAAAGTACAGAACCTGAGACGCGACGATGATCACAAAAGTGATGATAATCGAAACAAACCCAATTACTGAAATTGCACCCGCGTTTATATCGTCGTAACGAGCCATAATTCTGTTTCCAACCGCTGGGTCCGCACCGCGAACCAATGATAAATACCTACACGCCTTAACGGTGGTCTGTATAGCAGACCCTACGACTACAAATAACTCTCAAAAATTGTGGAAGGCCAATGATTCCGGGAGACGGGGGTCTCGTTTTGCAATGAGATTCTGATCTCCAGCCATCTTCAGCACACCAAAACTAAACAGTCCGATAATTCCCAGCAGGCATCCGATATCAATCAAACCAATCGATGGTCCCTGCGGCGAAACTTCCGGCATGATCAACCAGAACAAATCGATCCAACACATCACTAACAAATAAACGGCCCAAAACAGAAGTTGATTTGCCTTCCGCTTGACTGTTCGTGACATCAACCCGAGAAATGGAATCACAAAGTGACCAACGATTAAAATCATCGAAACAACTTCCCAGCCATTTTCCTGCCGTCTGGCAAACCAGACAGTTTCTTCAGGAATGTTTGCATACCAATATAACAGATATTGAGAAAACGCGATGTATGCCCAGAAACAATTAAATCCGAATAGTAATTTACCAACATCGTGCCGGTGTTCCGCATTAATCGTTTTACTGAGCACGCCCTGACTATTAAGATAGTAAATAAGAATGGCAAGCATCGCAAAAAATGAAACAACCGAATTGGAAAAGAAGTACACACCAATAATGGTACTGAACCATTCAGGGTCAAGTGACATGATCCAATCGATCGCTGCGAAGGTCAAAGTGAGAGCAAAAACAATGATCGAAAGAGCACTCCATCGCTCCATTCGTAAGCTTAATGCCGGATCGCCTGATTGATCCTGTTGTGTGGATACGTTCAAGTAAAAACGAGAACAGAGTATCCAAAACGCAAAGTAAGCAAACGCACGAATGGCAAACCACGTTGCATTCAGGTAGATCGCCTTATGCTTAATGAGCGGACTTGCTTCGACAACTTCTGCGTTATTCCAATGAAACAGCGAATTGTTGCCGATCAGTACCAGAAAAAGAATCGGCAGGAACAAAACAGCAAGAGGCACAAAGCCGGTCGTCATCAACTCAACAATCCGGCGAACAACAACGCTCCAGCCGGATCGTGTCAAATGTTGAATCAGAACAAAGAACAACGCACCAAGGGTGAAGCTGAGAACGAAGGTGAAATTGTGCAGATAACTGAAGAAGAACTGTGTCCAGTTGTCGGTTGACATCGCGATGAGGCCAGCCAGCAAAATTCCAACAATCCCGACGATCATCGTGATATTCGTCAGCGAGCCGGCGACATCATTCAAGGTGCCTGGATCTTCCAGTTCAATTGTGTGTGAGTTGTGATCTGACATAATTATTACTGTTTATTTTTTCGTGTCTATAAACGACAGTATGATTTTCTAACGTATTCTGTAGGGTCCGCTGTGCGGACCAACAATACGGCTCTAGTTTTCAATTTCGGTCCGCACAGCGGACCCTACGGCAACAGAATTATCCCCTGTTACTCTTTTGGTTCGGCATTCAATTTCTCACGAACTTCAGCAGGAACATTATCAATCGTTCCCGAACCCGATTCCTGTAAAGCACGCAGATAAAGAACGATTGCCCATCGATCTTTCACCGGTATTTGAGCCGCATAACTGGGCATCTTCCGTACGCCATGGGTAATGGTATTAAACAGTTGACCCACTTTTTGTTTGCGAACAGGTTCCGAATACAAAGGGGTCGGCAGCAACCAGGTTCCTATACTTGGCTTCGCCGCTTGAAGTTTCATCGCCCGCTGGGTGATAATTCCATCTCCCTTACCACTTAATCCATGACAAACCGCACAGTAGATATTAAAACGTTCCTGCCCGCGAGCCATCAGTTTTTCATCAACTGGAATTGGAATTTCCGACACCCAGGGCAACTTATCGAGACTGACGGAAGTTCCATCTGCATTTTTTGCGTTGGGAAGTAAATGATTTCGATCAACTTGCTCTTCCTGATCGGGAAGCAAGCCTTCATAAAATGCGGTATCGTGTTGCAAGTCTCCGCGAGCCAATGTCCCCGGGATTAGTGGACGCATCCCACGCCCATCCGCAAACATTCTGGAATACCGCTGCGTTTTCAGCTTCGGCTGATAATCCATATCGTGAACAAGCTCGACACGCGGCGTCGTCTGCGGCGTTACTCGCATCTTGGCAACCATCACCAACGGAACCAGTCCAAAAATTAAAATACAGGCTGCAATCGGCAGGAGTATTTTGGGAATCTTCACATTTTCGTTCGGTTCCCTGCAAGCCACGATATCGCTTGGCTGCAAAGAATTTAAGAATCCTTTTGTGTCGGTTTCTTGAAACTTAGGATCCTTCGCTTCAATCGCAAGAAAGAAGCCGTTTGAAGTTGCCTTCAAAAATGGATCAATCAAAAATAGACGATTATAAAACTGAGGCAACTTGTTCAGTGCCAGCATCCCTAAAAGTGACCCAAAGGCAGAGAACAAAACCGCCAGCTCAAAGGTAATAGGAATGTTCGCCGGAATACTGAAGAATGGCTTACCGCTGATAATGTATTTGTAATCGAAAGCGTTCGTAAAGTACTGCAACGCGATTGCCGTTGTTGCTCCAGCCGCCGCACAGGCCAAAACAATATAAGGCAGGCGTGTCATTTTGATTCCCATTGCTTCGTCAATCCCGTGTACGGGAAACGGAACGTAGCAATCGAATTCTTTGAAACCTGCCTCACGAGTTTGACTCGCCGCTTTTTTGAGTGCAGACGGATTCGGGAACTGCGCCACATAACCGGCGAGAGCTCCATGCGTTTCAGTGCAATCGTCGGCTTGCGAATCGGATTGTTCAACTGCCGTAGACATCTTGACCTCATTAACAACTATATTCCTGATTCATCGTATCAAACAAAAGTGAATCAGAGAGTTTTACAATAATGGATATCTAAAATTATTTATTTATTTTCGCTAACAGCTTATTCGTTACTCATCATCTGTAGCAGCCTCTGGCATGACACCTTTCACTTCCGCCATCGCCACAACCGGCAAGAAGCGGCAGAACAACAGGAACAGAGTGAAGAACAGACCGAAACTTCCTATCAACATCAACCAGTCAATGGCAGTCGGTTTGAAGTAACCCCAACTGGAAGGCAGAAAATCGCGACTCAGTGAAGTGACCGTAATCACAAATCGTTCAAACCACATGCCGATATTGATAAAGATACAAATGATCGCAATAAACCAGGGTGTCGTGCGACACCATTTAATCCAGAAGAACTGCGGGCTGATCACGTTGCAACTGACCATCGTCCAGTAAGCCCACCAATACGGTCCAAACGCGCGGTTGACAAACGCGAATTGCTCGTAAGGGTTACCGCCGTACCAGGCGATGAAAAATTCCATCGCATACGCATAACCAACCATCAGCCCGGTTGCCAGCATGATTTTGCACATGCTTTCCAAGTGCCTGATCGTAATGATATCTTGAAGGCCACATAAAATTCGTGCGGGAATCAACAGTGTTGCCACCATCGCAAACCCACTAAATACCGCCCCTGCCACAAAGTAAGGTGGAAAAATGGTTGTATGCCAACCGGGAAGCTGTGCGACCGCAAAGTCAAAACTAACAATCGTATGCACACTTAAAACAAGTGGTGCCGACATGGCAGCCAACAGTAGGTAGGCGCGTTCGTAACGATGCCAACAGCGAGCCGAACCAGTCCAACCCAATGATAAAATCCCATAAACAAATTGACGGATCGGTGTGATTGCACGATCCCGGAAAGTCGCCAAATCGGGAATCATTCCCATGTACCAGAACAGAATAGAAACGGTTGCATAAGTACCCACGGCAAACACATCCCAGAGAAGCGGACTTCTAAACTGAGGCCACAACAGCATCGAGTTCGGCAGTGGAAACAGCCAGAAGAAGACCCAGATTCGACCAATATGAATCCCGGGAAACAGCCCCGCACAAACAACCGCAAAAATAGTCATCGCCTCGGCTGCCCGGTTAATACCGGTTCGCCAGTTTTGTCGGAACAAGAATAAAATCGCTGAAATCAATGTTCCCGCGTGACCAATACCGACCCAGAAAACAAAGTTGACAATCGGCCATCCCCAGAAAACCGGAGACATATTACCCCAAACACCAACCCCTTGTGTAAACAGAATCCCGATGCAAATTCCCAGATTCGCCAATAAAACCAAACAGAATGCCAACGCGACCCAATAAGCTTTGGGGATGGTGTGCGTCGGAACTTCCGCCAGTCGGCAAACCTGTTCGGTTACTGCCTGATAGTCATTATCGCCCGTCACCAGCGGTGCGCGGGTTCCAGGTGTTTCGACCGTAATATCGAAAGGCGTCGTCGTGATAGAGGCCATGTTTTTCAACTTCGTCTTGATTAAAAATCAGTCTCTTGAATTTATATAACAACAGCGATGCCAACCGAAATCGGCATCAATATTTAATATGTTTCACGTTGCAGTAGAACTTTTCTCTGCATGCCCTTTATGCTTCTCTTCGTCATGCTCGCCTTCGTGATGTTCATCTCCATGATGACCATGAACTTCATGCGGCTGCAGGTAGTAACTCTTTTCGAGCCACGGATGCGGATTACGAATGCGAGCCAGATACTGCGTGCGTGGCTTCACATTCAACTCTCCCAGCATCGCATAACAACGCGGGTTGGCGTGATCCTTAGAAACCTGACTCTCTTTATCCTGCAGGTTCCCAAAACTGATCGCATCAACCGGACACGATTCCTGACAAGCCGCCTTCACTTCGCCATCGACCAGCTTTCGCTGCTCGTTCTTGGCGATAATTTTTCCATTTTGAAGACGCTGAACGCAGTAGGAGCATTTTTCCATCACCCCGCGAGAACGAACCGTTACTTCCGGATTGAGGACCAACTGCACAAGTTCTTTTTCCGGCTGCATCAACGGAATCGCATTACTGAAGAAATTGAACCGCCGAACTTTGTACGGGCAGTTGTTACCGCAGTACCGGGTTCCGATACAACGGTTGTAAACCATTTCGTTGAGCCCCTCGCTGCTGTGCATGGTCGCAGCGACCGGGCAAACCTGTTCACACGGTGCGTTCTCGCAGTGCTGGCAGTTAATCGGCTGGGTCGAAACCCCCATATTGATCGGATCTAAAGTTGCAGGATCAATCTGCACATCGTTAGGGGCAGGTGTCTTCTCATCTGGCGCAGTCACAAAATATCGATCAATACGAATCCAGTGCATTTCGCGATTTCGATTGACTTGATCTTTCCCGACAACGGGAATGTTATTTTCCGACTGACAAGCCGTTACGCAAGAATTACAACCAACACATCGCGTTAAATCGATCCCCATTCCCCATTGATAATCATCCGACCATTCGTGCTCTTTCCAAAGAGATTCCAAAGGGGGATGATGCACGCGATGTTTTGCAAAATCTTTACTTGATTGATACTCAGCCACAGTTCCTTCGCGAACCAGACTGCCAACACGTTTTCCAATTTCCTGCATGCCCGCAACATCAATCGCCCAGTGATTTTGCGTGGTCGCCAAGACGTGATCTTTCCCCAACTTCTTCAGACTGGCGCCAGTATCAAACCCTGCAGATTTTGTTGTCATTAACTGGTAAGCATTCGAGCCAACTGGTTCGACGTCATCCAGCAAACTTCCGCCAACATGCCCTGCTGCGGTGCGTCCATATCCAAGGCAAATACCCAGGACATTATCCGCCTGACCAGGAATTTGAACGACAGGCACCTTGAATGATCCACCAGCCTGCCGTTGAGTCACTTCGACTAAATCGCCATCCTTCAGCTTTAATTCAAGAGCCGTTTTCGGACTGATTGTCGCCACGTTATCCCAAGTTACTTTGGTCAATGCACTGGGCAATTCCTGCAACCAGGAACTGTTCGCAAATCGCCCATCATACACACAATCATCAGGGTGATAAACAATATCCAGCCCCGTTGATTTTGCTGACTCCACACCTTTGACCCAGCCTGCAAGCTTTGCATCCAGGCCATCTGCAATTTTTAATCCTTCAACCGCAGGCAAAGCCGTCGCAGGAAAGAAACCATCGTGAATCGCCTGCTCCCACGACTTTCTACTCAAATTCTTCACAAAGAAGCCGGTCGTCTTTTTCACAATGTCCTGACCGGAACGTTCTTCCTGCTGCAACAGCAGTGCCAACAATTCAATATCCGAAACACCCTTGTGAAGAGGTGCAAGCAGTGGCTGGCGAACCCCGAAGGTTCCCTCCCAGCTACGACCATCTCCCCACGATTCAAGATCGTGCGATTGAGGCACATACCATTGAGACGCCAATGATGTTTCGTCATCGAACAGGCCAAGCCGAACCGTGGTGGCAACCTTTGACATCAACCCTGCAAAATCGATGTCCGACGGCGTATTGTAAACAGGGTTCCCGCCGAGTACGACCAGCGATGTCACGTCACCCGCTTCAATTTCTGCCGCTAATGCCTGAATCGCATCAACATGAGTGGCACGACCAGTATCAGGCGAAACAATTGCAGTAATCGTTTTGCCGATATTCCCAAGAAGCCCATTAATCTGCAAGCACAAGGCATGTACTTCAGGCGACTGAGACGGCCCGGTCACCAACAGGCTTTTCCCTTGATGCTTCACAAGGTCATCAACCATTGCATCAAGCACCTTGCGGGCAGAATCCCCCTTCGCTTCCCCTTCGCGTGGAGGCGATCCTGCTAACGCGCCCTGAATCTTGTCATTCAACTCCAGCAGAAACGAAGCAATTTGCGACGACGCCAAGGGTAACCGATGATCTGCATTCTGCCCGAGTCGCGTGTAGCAACTTTCGACTGCATAAGTCCGATTCATTTCCCCATCTTCAGGAACACGACTATCAGCCCATTCCTTCACATGCCTTAACGCTTCGGGGTGATAATCGAACAAGTCTGAATCAAGTCCGACAACAACCTCAGCCTGATCCAAATGATACCGCACACGGACACGATCACCCGTTGCCAACTCTGCCCCAAGCACTTCACGATCTCGCGAGACCGGTTCGTACTCTACCCATTTTGACCCAGGTAACTTTTTAGCAAACTCTGTTTTCATTCGATGCAGCGAAGGCGACGAACTTGCCCCGCAAAGCACTCGCACACCTTTACCCCCATCAGCGATAGCAGCCTTGAGCCAGCCAGCAGTAAACTCTTCAAATTGCTCCCAATTCCGAGCAGAAGTCTTCCCATCATTTCGCTGACGTAAAACCGCTTGTTGATTCGGGTCATAAAGCTGCTTATGCGTCCCATCCTCCGGCTCCCGCGCGATACGGTCCGGATCGTATAACTCAAGCACGCTCGCTTGGGCAAAAGTATCTGTTCCAATAAAACCTTGCGGATGCTCTGGGTTGACATCAATTTTAATTGGCC
>Ga0316208_1001245_pt1 | contig 24804 bp, 23 predicted proteins | sample 3monopyrite_MG_FD_204944 | JGI IMG/M metagenome (GOLD analysis project Ga0316208, IMG submission 204944) | Microbial mat bacterial communities from mineral coupon in-situ incubated in ocean water Damariscotta River, Maine, United States -... | ecosystem: Environmental > Aquatic > Marine >... | reverse complement strand
TTCAAGCCTGTCTATCTCGTGATAACTCAATTCTAACGTCCCTTTGATCAATTATGCCCCCTTGGGTAACACCAAAAGCGGACATTTTAACTTTGCTCAAACCGGACATTACAACTTTGGAGCTACACGTTTATCATTTATTGTGTTGCTCGAAGTTTCATTTTCTGCCCAGACTGACATACCGATTCCTTTCGGTTATTGATCTGGGGAAATAGTCTATCAGCTTATCATGGACTTATATAGTAGCGTGTGGTGAGATGTGTGTAATGTGCAGCCATGATGGAGGGCGAGTTATTTAACATGGAAATAGATAGAAACGCTGATGGTGACTATGATGATACTGACGAAGCACTTTACACTTCAGAACCCTGGAGCACGTTTTGGCAACAAGTCCGCTGATACCAATACCGTCGAAAAAAGTCATTTAATTGCCAGCAAGCAACCACTTTTAAACAACAACTACCAGCCAATAACTACCAGTCAAAAAAAAGGCCTAACTGATAACAGTTAAGCCTTTTTTTATATGGTGCGCCCGACACGATTCGAACGTGTGACCGCCTGGTTCGTAGCCAGGTACTCTATCCAGCTGAGCTACGGGCGCCTAAATTGGAGGCAGGATTATGCCCAAAGGGGCTGCCTTCGTCAAGCGATAATCAAAGAATATGCTTTTTTGACATTCTTCAATCGCTTTCGCTTGTTTTACACTAAATTAAAAATGGCGGAGAGGGAGGGATTCGAACCCTCGATGGGCTTTTAACCCATACTCCCTTAGCAGGGGAGCGCCTTCGGCCACTCGGCCACCTCTCCTAGGCAATACGTCTAAATACAATCACTCGTATTTCTGTGCTTTTCTTTGTACAGCTTTACTGCACTATAATACTGCACCGTACCGCGGGCAGTATTCTCCCAAAATAAAGGCCAATAGTGAACCCCTTTTTGAAAATATATTACAATTAAATGAAGTATATAACTTTTCAACTTGCCATCAAAAAAAACGAAAAAAATTCAAAAGACTTATCAGCACATCCATTAATGCACTTAAGTTTTACATATTTGAAGTGAACGCGAGATAAACTTGAAAGGGGTATTATGAGCAACCGGAAAAACCGGTTGCTCATTCCATCCTGCTATTACCAGCTGTTGGTAATTTTAAATATCGCAAATTGTCTCATTCGCATATACAACTGTTACGTAATATAAAAATTGTGACCAGCAGTTAATCTAATGTATCTTGTGAAGATGGCACATCGTCGTCAGTTTTTTCCTGCTGGATACGATTATATATTTCTTCACGGTGAACGCTGACGTCTTTAGGGGCATTTACCCCGATACGTACCTGGTTACCTTTAATACCTAACACTGTGACAGTGACATCATCGCCGATGATCAATGTCTCACCTACGCGTCTTGTAAGTATCAACATTTATTTGTTCTCCTTATGTTAGCCGGTTTTCGCGCCAGTCATATCCTGACAGCGACTGTCCGTTTTGAACCGTCACCCTCATGTATCGGCGAATACAGGCCAAGCTTAATAATCTCTAATACCCTAAAAGCGTGAACCACTTATGATTTATAAAATAAAAAGTGCGCTTTAAGTCACAAACACGGCTTAGATTTACGCTATTATTTGGTGATTAGCTGTAATCTGGGTAATTAATATAATTTGAATATCATTTCTGAAAATTCAAGGTAGCATCAAATAAACCGTCTTGCACCCGGACTGATGCTTTTTATCCTGAAAAGTCGCTTTATTTAACAAAGTGCCAAGAGGCGGCGGCCAGACTTAACACTATTTAGCTGCAAATCCATGGGGGCGAGTTTTCGCGTCAAACGGTTAAGTCCGTCTGCCGCTTAGGCACTTACCTGCGCGAGTTTAAACTCGCTATGTAATGCCCTGACACCCAGTTCAAGATATTTTTCATCAATCACGACTGAAATCTTAATTTCTGACGTCGAAATCATGCGAATATTGATGCCTTCACTCGCCAGCGTTTCAAACATGCGGCTTGCAATACCTGCGTGTGACCGCATACCAACACCAACCAGTGAAACTTTAACAATGTGCTTATCGCCGGCAACTGAATCTGCGCCAAGCACGTTACAAACATCTTCGAGCACCTCTAATGCGTTGTCGTAGTCATTTCGGTGCACGGTAAACGTAAAATCCGTTGTATTGTCGGCGCCCACATTTTGAATAATCATATCGACTTCAATATTGGCCCTGCCAATTGGGCCGAGAATATTATGTGCGACACCCGGCTGATCAGGCACGCCAACAAGCGTTAATTTTGCCTCGTCTTTATTAAATGCGATTCCCGATATCAGCGCCTGTTCCATACTTTTATCCTCAGATGTAATTAACGTACCTTCACCCTCTTCAAAAGAAGAAAGCACACGTAATGGCACTTTGTATTTACTTGCAAATTCAACTGATCGTATTTGCAATACTTTGGCACCCAAGCTGGCCATTTCTAACATTTCTTCGTAGGTAATGGTGTTTAGCTTTCGCGCATCGGGAACCACTCTTGGGTCAGTGGTATAAACGCCGTCTACGTCAGTGTATATCTGACATTCATCGGCTTTTAACGCTGCTGCCAGGGCAACCGCAGTGGTATCAGAACCTCCACGACCCAGGGTGGTGATATTGCCGTTTTCGTCCATACCCTGAAAACCAGCAACAACGACAACACGACCCGCATCGAGATCGGTGCGAATTTTTTTGTCATCAATTCGTTTTATGCGGGCCTTGCTGTAAACAGCATCAGTGACGATATGAACCTGGCTACCGGTATACGATATCGCCTCAACACCAACGCTGTGTAATGCCATGCTAAGCAAGGCAATGGTAACTTGCTCGCCAGTTGAAAGCAGCACATCCATTTCCCGCAAAGATGGGCGACTACAAACTTTAGCCGCAAGACTGGTCAGCCGATTGGTTTCACCGCTCATCGCGGACACAACAACAACGACCTGATTACCTTCACGGTAATTTTTAGCTACTTTTTCTGCGACTTTACTGATTCGCTCCGGGCTGCCAATGGAAGTCCCACCGTATTTTTGTACTATTAATTCCATAATAAAGCCATAAAACAAGGAGGCCGTCTGCTAACAGCAGGCCTCCCAGTACCGTAAAAGTGTAAGATATTAAAAGGGAAGGAATTACACACGAATTTGCACCATAATTAAAGCCAAATGTTCAAAAAACTGCCTATTTCAGCTTTTCAACCACCCAACCCTTCACAGATGCCAGCGCATTGTCCAGGTTTTGTGGCTCGCTGCCACCAGCCTGCGCCATATCCGGCCGACCACCGCCTTTTCCACCCACTTGCTGAGCCACCATATTAACAAGCTCACCTGCTTTTATAGTTTTGGAGGTTGCTTTTGTTACGCTGGCAACCAAACTGACTTTATCACCGCTAACCGTCGCTAATATCACTATCGCTTCACCCAACTGACTTTTTAGCTTGTCCGCCGTATCTCTTAGTGACTTTGGGTCTGCCCCGTCAAGTTTTGATGCGACCAGTTTAATATCGCCGATTTGCTCAGCCGAGCCACTCAGGTTATCGCCCTCGGCGGACGATATTTTGACTTTTAGACGTTCAAGCTCTTTTTCGAGCTGACGAGACTTCCCTAAAACCTGGTCAATTTTTTCCAGCGTTGCGCACGGTTTCGCTTTTAACATTGAAGAAATCTGGTTTAAAGTTGTCGCATTGTCTTGCACAAACTGGAAAGCTTTTTCGCCAGTTAACGCTTCTATTCGGCGAACACCCGCTGCAACGCCGCCTTCAGAGACGATTTTCAACAAGCCAATATTACCCGTACGGCTAACATGGGTACCACCACATAACTCAATGGAAAAATCGCCCATTTGCAAAACACGCACTTCATTACCGTATTTTTCACCAAATAAGGCCATCGCACCTTTTGATTTTGCATCGTCGATGTTCATCACATTGGCTTCAACAGCGTTATTCTGACGAATCTGTGCGTTCACCAGGGCTTCAACGGCATTTAGCTCTTCTGCACTAAGCGCCTGAGAATGAGAAAAATCAAAACGAAGGCGATCAGCCGTTACCTGAGAGCCTTTTTGGTTAACATGATCACCCAGCACCTGTTTTAAGGCGGCATGTAAAAGATGTGTTGCGGAGTGATTACATTCGATATCGGTACGCTCTGTTGCATTGACATGTGCCTGCAATTCATCACCGACCGCGACTTTTCCTAAATCAACCTTTACGGCATGCAAAAACACGCCACTGGCCTGTTTTTGTGTATCACTAACGGTGACGATATTCGTGTCTAAAATTAGCTGCCCCGAGTCACCAGCCTGGCCACCGGATTCGGCATAAAACGGGGTGCGATCAAGAATCACGATCCCTTTTTCACCTTCGTTTAACACGTCTACGGATTTGTTGTTCGCAAACAACCGCACCACCGTTGCTGTGTCACTTGTGCTTTCGTAACCGCTAAATTCAGTATCACCTTCTACCTTTATTTCGTCGCCGTAATCAATCGAAAAGTGACTCGCGGCGCGGGCGCGCTCACGTTGTGCTTCCATTGCCTTTTCAAAACCGGCGTGATCAACCTCAAGGTTTTTGCTCAGCGCAATGTCCGCGGTGAGATCAACTGGAAAGCCGTATGTATCATACAGCTTAAAAACGGTTTCACCTGGAATGACTTTTCCCGATAGCTCTGCAATCGCTTCATCGAGAATTTTCATTCCATGCTCTAAAGTTTCGGCAAACCGCTCTTCTTCCATTTTTAATACTTTTGCTACGTTCGTTTTTGCTTTTTCAAGCTCAGGATACGCAACGCCCATTTCTTCAGCAAGCACGTCAACCAGCACATAAAAAAATGGCCTTTTCTGACCCAGCTCAAAACCATGCCTGGCAGCCCGGCGTATAATGCGCCGCAATACATATCCGCGCCCTTCGTTTGAGGGCACAACCCCATCCACAATTAAGAATGAACAAGAGCGAATATGATCAGCAATAACACGCAACGACGGGTGCGACAAATCAGTGGTACCAACAGCCTTAGCCGCTGCCTTGATTAAACGCTGGAACAGGTCGATATCATAATTGCTTTTGACTTTTTGCATCACTGCGGCAAGGCGCTCTAAGCCCATGCCGGTATCGACTGACGGCTTGGGCAATGACACCAGCTCGCCGTCTTTTTTTCTGTCATACTGCATGAAAACCAGATTCCAGATTTCGACATAACGATCCCCGTCTTCTTCCGGTGTACCTGGCGGGCCACCTGGCACATCTTCACCATGGTCGTAAAAAATTTCAGTACAGGGGCCGCAAGGGCCAGTATCACCCATCGACCAGAAATTATCCTTGGCACCGATGCGAGTTAAACGCTCAGGCGCAACACCAATGTCGTTAAGCCAGATTTCGGCGGCTTCGTCATCTTCAGTAAAAACCGTCACCCAGAGTTTTTCTTTAGGCAATTTCATTTCAACAGTAAGAAATTCCCAGGCAAAATGAATGGCTTCTCGCTTGAAGTAGTCACCAAAACTGAAGTTACCTAACATTTCAAAAAAGGTATGATGTCTGGCGGTATAACCAACATTCTCAAGATCATTATGTTTGCCACCCGCTCTTACACAACGCTGCGAGCTGGTTGCACGGACATAATTACGGGCTTCCCGCCCTAAAAAAAGATCTTTAAACGGAACCATGCCCGCATTGGTAAAAAGTAATGTAGGGTCATTACCAGGAATAAGAGAACTACTGGACACACATTCATGCCCCTGACCTTGAAAGTAGTTTAAGAATTTCTGTCTAATTTCTGTCGTTTTCATGCCTACCCCAGTCGAATCCTTTTTATTTTATGTGTAATCACGGTTTTTTAAGCAACTTACTACTCGTAAGCATGACTCACCGCAAAATGTGGGCGATATTGTACCACTTGATTTACTTAAATAAAGACAGTGGTAAAGGCGGTAAATTGGAGTTTAGGCAAATTGGGGCTTAGGCAAATTGGAGCTTAGGCAGATTAGATTAATCACCCGGATTGAGGCGGGATATTCGATGAAATAAATGGCTTATTTGCGCCTGAGTGAAACCACGATATTGAAGAAAACGCCACTGTTTCGCCTTTTCGGCAACGTCAGCAGCCGGAGAGCCATATTTTTTTCCCCAGGTTTTTTCAATCACCTCATGCCAGTCGATCTCACCATCAGCGCAGAAAGACAACTCGATCTGAGCATCGCTCAAACCTTTATCCCTGAGCTCCATGCGTATTTTTACCGGCCCGTGACCTTTTAGCACTCTTGATTTAACAAAAGCCTCACCGTAACGCGCATCAGACAGGAGGTTATCATCAATCAACTTTGCCAGGGCAAGATCAATTTCGGCGGCGTTATAACCCTTTTGCAACAATTTACGAGACAATTCAAGATAACTGTGCTCCCGCATCGCGAGATATTGAATGGCTTTATGCCTGACGGAAACAGAATGAATAGACATTGGATTAAAAATAGCAGGCTAAAATATCAACGACGAATAAAGGACACCTCGGGCAATATTAAAAAAAACACGAGACAACTTGCCAGTAACGATCTACCGGCTAGTTTATTTATTACACTTCTTCCAGCGCCGGTTCTTTTTGTTCACTTGCCGATGAATCTAGCTGGATATCAGGCAGTAAAGCGGCGCGGAGTTTCGCTTCAATCTCTTCGAGCATTGCCGGATTTTCTTTCAGATACTTGCGAACATTGTCTTTACCCTGCCCAACGCGAGTGCCTTCATAGCTGTACCATGAACCCGATTTGGAAACGATACCCTCTTTTACACCAAGGTCGATCAATTCGCCTTCCAGTGAAATACCTTCGCCATACAAAATATCAAACTCTGCCTTTTTAAACGGTGGCGAAATTTTGTTTTTAACGACTTTGACACGGGTTTCATTGCCAACGATTTCTTCGCCTTTTTTAATTGCACCGATGCGGCGAATATCCAGGCGTACGGAAGAATAAAACTTCAGCGCATTTCCGCCAGTGGTGGTTTCGGGGTTACCAAACATAACGCCGATTTTCATGCGAATCTGGTTGATAAAGATAACCAGCACATTGGCTTTTTTAATATTACCCGTTAGCTTTCTGAGTGCCTGAGATAATAATCGCGCCTGCAAGCCCATGTGGCTATCACCCATGTCACCTTCAATTTCGGCTTTTGGGGTTAATGCGGCAACGGAGTCAATAACAATAATATCTACCGCGCCAGATCTAACCAGCATATCGGTAATTTCAAGCGCCTGCTCACCGGTATCAGGTTGAGAAACCAGCAAATCATCAATATCAACACCCAGCTTTTCAGCGTATGTCGGATCAAGTGCATGCTCGGCATCAATAAACGCCGCTGTTCCGCCAAGTTTTTGCATTTGTGCAACAACAGAAAGCGTTAACGTGGTTTTACCTGAAGACTCCGGGCCGTAAATTTCAACAACCCGGCCACGCGGTAAACCGCCAACACCTAACGCAACATCAAGCCCGAGCGAACCGGTAGAGACAACATCAATATCTTTAAATGCCCCCGGATCTCCCATACGCATAACGGAACCCTTGCCAAATTGCTTATCTATTTGACCTAGCGCTGCACTTAAAGCTTTTAGTTTGTCTGCGTCTTTTGCCATTGCGTTTAACCTCTGTAATTTTCTGTAATTTGCGCTGTAATTTGTTTAGATTCTATGCAGTGAAATATACTGTATTTATTTACAGTACTCAACCTATTTTAGAAATGATTTTGCTTGATTGAAATTAAACCCAGGTTAAAAATATCGCTTAACTAGTCCCTCAAGCGCATAGTTTACTGATTGATAACGTATTTCTTCTCTGTTGCCGGAAAAAATCTTTGTCTCAGTGTATCCGCTGTGATTTTTTTTTGCCCAACCAAAACACACCGTTCCAACGGGTTTGTCTGCGGAACCACCGCCCGGGCCAGCGATCCCGGTGACAGAGAGACCGTATTCAGACCGACTATTTAGCAATACACCTGCTGCCATTGCCGCTGCCACCTGCTCGCTAACGGCACCGTATTTATCAAGCAAATCTGGGTTTACGCCCAGCATTTCAACCTTTGCGGCATTTGAATAAGTAATAAACCCGCGGTCAAACCATTGAGACGAGCCGGCCACGTCAGTAATCGACTTTGCTATCCAGCCACCAGTACAGGACTCTGCCGTTGCCAGCAAAGATGACTCATCGATCAAGTGGTGAGCAATATTGCTGATCATTACATCCATTCTCTCTCCTGATTTCAGATATAAATTGGGGCGTGTTAGTATTCCGGCTTAATCAACGGCACCAATACCAAAAATAATGCTAAAAATGACCGACTAAAAACAACCATTCATTCAACTTAACTCACTCAATCTAACAATACGTAACCATTATGAAAATATCAGACATTATAAAAATAGCTCCACAACATGTATTACCGCACCATTTCTTATCCGGCATTATGTACGCGATTACCCGCAGCAAGTCGACATACTTAAAAAATTTTATTATCCAGACAATTATCAAAATTTACAAAGTTGACATGAAAGATGCGGTTGTATCCGACCCCACCGATTTTCCGTCTTTTAATCATTTTTTTACCCGCCAGTTAAAACCCGATGCCCGCCCTGTATGCACTGGAGACAATACCATTTGTTGCCCCGTTGACGGCAAAGTCAGCCAGGCAGGCCTGATTGAGCAAAACCGGATTTTTCAGGCGAAAGGACACAGTTATACCGTTGAAAAACTGCTGGGCGACGACGAAATGGCCGACATGTTCATTGGCGGCGAATTTGCGACCTTGTACCTTTCACCCAGAGATTATCACCGCATTCATGCGCCACTCAACGGCAAACTCAGAAAAATGATTCACGTTCCGGGAAAACTGTTTAGCGTCAACGCAGTTACCGCAGAGAACGTTCCTGAACTGTTTGCTCGCAATGAGCGCGTTGTAACGCTATTTGATACCGATGCAGGGCCGATGGCGGCGGTGTTAGTTGGCGCTATTTTTGTTTCCAGCATGGAAACCGTCTGGGCTGGCACAATCACACCACCCCGGGGCAAAGTCATTCGCAAATGGCGCTACACCGACACAGACTACAAATTAAACAAAGGTGATGAGCTGGGGCGTTTTAACATGGGTTCTACGGTGATTTTACTTTTCCCTAAAGACGCGATGCGCTGGAGCAAAGCGCTACAAGCCGGCGCAAGTGTAGTAATGGGGCAGGAAATCGGTAAATTAAACACAAAAAATACAGACGCGGGATAACAAGGGAATTTTAAATCAATGTGCAGCAGATGAGTGACGCATAATTTCCTGCAATGCCCGAAACGAATTTGTGTCGAAATCTTTAAACATAAATCCATATCCATCATCAGCAGTACGGACGATTTTAGCTTTTAATTTTTGCTTTGCCATATCCTTCTGACCAAGAGAAAAACATAATTCATAATCGCAATCACTGAATAACTTACGGTTGTCTGTTTTCACAAAAACACCACCCAAACCCACATCCCTGCTCTGGCAAGACGCAACTATCTCACCATTTTCAAGTACATCAACCCCCAGCAAAACATCCCGCCGCTGACTCCAGCGATGTTCCACCACACTCGGTGCACCTGTATCCATATCTCCGTCCCCAGTTTAGCGAATTATCGCCATATCTAGCGCATCAACAATCCACGTCAATGCGAAACCCTGTACCAATTGCAGTGATACACTCGTGTTATCGTTAACTACTACCAATTTACTACACCTTGACGATACTGCTGCAAAAAAAAGGCCACCTCTAATCGACGCCTTTTCAAACAACAAGTTAGCACAACTTTATCGATAGCGAATAGAATCAGCGAGCGAATTCAATTGCAAATTATTGTTATTGTAAAATTTACCAACACAAAGATGTATTTATTCAACTACTTGTCATGTTTTTTAACGTCAATCTCAAACCAATTAATACCAAGCAGCCGAGCAAATAACAAGTGAAAATTAACAATATATGATAAAAATACGCACGTATTTACACTGCATATTAAGAAAACTGGCCTTGCCAGAATATCAACTGCACTCATTTCACCCGGCTAATCAGCTAACAAACAACCAGAAAAAAACTAAACCTGATGGAAACCAAAACTTAAAACATCCTCAATTTTACGTGCTCCGGTCATCATCATTAACAAGCGATCCAGGCCCAGCGCCACACCTGAGCTGTCGGGAAAACCAGACGAAAGCGCATTTATCAACCGATTATCAATGACTATTTCGGGCAAACCCAACACTTTACGTTTTTTATTATCCTGCTCAAATCGCTCACGATAAACCGCTGCATCCGTTAATTCCTGGTAACCATTGGCAATTTCAACCCCGTTTATATACAGCTCAAAACGTTCCGCGACGTTATCTCGCTCACGAATATTTGCCAATGCCGCCTGAGAAGCAGGATAATCGTACACAAAAACTGGCCTTTCATAACCCAGCTTCGGCTCGATCAAATTCGCCAGTAACATAGAAGCCCAGGCGTCATAGTCATCACCAAACCCCACCACATCAAGTCCATTACGGGCTACGCAGGCTTTTAAATCACCAATCGTCGCATTAAACACATCCAGGGATAGCTCGCGTTGGAACAACTCAGCGTAGGAAACACGCTGAGCCTTGTCACACAGCCCGAGACGCTTGAGTAAGGCGGTTATTTCATCCATCAACTGATGATATTTCATCGCCGGGCGATACCACTCAAGCATAGAAAACTCAGGATTATGCAGACGGCCACACTCTCCCTGTCGAAAAACTTTACACATCTGATAAATCGCACCTGCATCATTTGCCAGCAATCGTTTCATGGCGAATTCAGGGGAAGTATGGGCGTATCGCAGGTCTGACGACTGATTCAAAGCAGAAAAATCAGCAATAATGGAAGAAATGGCAGGATCGGTATTACCCGACGCTGAAAAAACAGGTGTCTCCACCTCAAGCACGTCTCTCTCAGCAAAAAAAGCTCTGATTTGCTGGTACATCACTGCCCGCCGCCGAATTAGCTCACGACAGGACAGCACAGGACTTTGCTTGCTCATGAGCAATAACTCAGATGGCTCAGATAACTAAGCTGGCAGCAGTCGCTATCACTCTTTTGCTCGACTAACATACTCACCACTGCGAGTATCTACTTTCAGCAATTCACCAATTTCGACAAACAAAGGCACGCGGACAACCGCGCCAGTTTCCAGCGTGGCGGGTTTTCCACCACCACTGGCAGTATCGCCTTTTAAACCCGGATCCGTTTCAGTCACGGTCAGCGTTACAAAATTAGGTGGCGTAACAGCAATCGGCACACCGTTCCACAATGTTACCGTCACGATATCCTGCTCTTTTAGCCATTTATAAGTATCTCCAACCGCCGTTGCATCTGCTGCAACTTGATCAAAAGTTTCGGCATCCATAAAATGCCAGAATTCACCATCGGTATAAAGATACTGTAATTCAGTTTCCATGACGTCCGCCGCTTCAACGGACTCGCCACTTTTAAAGGTACGATCAACAACACGACCCGTTTTCAGGTTTTTTAACTTAACGCGGCTAAACGCCTGCCCTTTACCGGGTTTTACAAATTCATTCTCAACAATCGTGCAAGGGTCTCCGTCCTGCATTATCTTCAAACCTGACTTAAATTCACTTGTACTATAGTTTGCCATGATTACCTCGTTAAACGTGCTAGGCGAGAATTCTCCAGCCCAGACAAAAATACCGCTAAGATGCTAAAATCCGAACGCCTAGCCACTAACAGAATACGAATGGGCCACATGATACATCGAAACCGACAAACTTTGCAGATGCCTTCATGGCAAAATCAGCTTTCAGAGGCAATTAGAAGCCCGGAAGCGCTGATAAAAATGCTTGAATTACCCTCTCATCTACTCCCGGCAATGATAAAAGCACATAAGTTATTCCCCATACGTGTACCTCAAAGTTTTGCAAACAAGATCGAAAAGGGCAACATTAACGACCCGCTGTTGAAACAAATCATTCCCGTGAGTGATGAATTGATCGATCATGCACAGTTTAGCACCGACCCGGTTGGTGATATGGCCGCCGAAAAAACTCCCGGCCTGTTGCACAAATATCACGGCCGGGTTTTATTAACGCTCACAGGCGCCTGTGGTATACATTGCAGATACTGTTTTCGGCGTCACTTTAACTATCATCAGTCAAATCCGGGGAAAGAAAACTGGCAGGCAAGTTTAAACTACATTCGTAACGACGCGTCCATTTTTGAGGTAATCCTCAGTGGCGGTGATCCCTTATCATTAAGTGACCCTAAACTCAGCCAGCTCGTACAACAAATTTCGGCCATTGCGCACGTTCGCTTTTTACGCATACACACGAGGCAGGTCATCGTATTACCCGCACGAGTGAATGATGATTTACTAAACTGGGTAAGAGCCAGTCGCTTAAAATCTATTTTTGTTATCCACTGTAACCACCCGGCAGAAATTGGCAGCGACACAAAACAGGCCTTGAATGAACTAAAATCAGCGGGTGTTGAACTGCTTAATCAAAGCGTACTGCTAAAAGGAGTCAACGACTCGAGCGAAATCCTCAGGCAACTTAGTCTGACATTATTTGAATCCGGTGTTCAACCATACTATCTGCACACGCTTGACAAGGTCGCGGGCGCGGCACACTTTGACATCCCGGAAAAAACCGCTACCTCACTGATAGAAACCTTGCAACGTCAGCTTCCGGGCTATCTTGTGCCGAAACTGGTTCGAGAAATCAGCGGAGCGGCGTACAAGTCACCAGTTCAGCATAATATGTGACAGTTCGAGCCTACAGGGTGTAGAATCGTTATAACTTCCAGGAAACTGTCGAACGCAGCACTGCTTGGCTGAAAATATTGCAAAAGATAAAACTCAAAAAATTTAACAAGTTACCGACAAATCATGTGTTAATCTGAACCACAGTTACAATCAGGACACGCAGTGACAACAGATAGCAACCCTTTGGGACTATACATCCCGCCACAAACAATCGAATATCCGGATGCGCCTTATATTAACCCTAAGGATGCAGCAAAGTGGATAGCCGATTTACCCGTGGGGCATATTGGTGAAACAGCCCGTTTAGTTTATAAGGCGATTGCTGAAATAAACCGTATTCCACTGCCTGCGCAGCAACGCTTCAAGGTTTTGGAGCTTTTTCGAAAACCCTTTGCCTTTGTAAATCATGCCTTGCAAAAATGTTACGTCGGCCAGGCGTTTCCGCTTTCAGCCAAAAACCAGAAAATAGCCGAGCTCACAAGAGAACTGCAATGGGAGTTTGCGATTGGTTACAAAATAATTGTTGAAGCCAGGCTCAGCAATAAGTCAAAAGTCGACAATAAAACGCTTGTGACCTCAGTTCACCGCGCAATGTATTATTTGAGTGAAACGCTTTATAAGTCATATTTAATTTACCTGCCCACAAACGAACAGGCATGGCTTGAACTGCACCACCTTTATTTATTTTCAGAGCACAACAACTTAATCCACGAAAGAATTAAAGACCCGCAAAACCCGGACTTGTTAACAAGTACCATTAGTTTGTTATACCAGCATGTTATCCTGTTATCACTGGCCAACCCCTACCGACTGCCACAACCTGAAATTATTAAAATACATAGAGCACTAAACAAATGGGCTCAACATTGTCACCTGCATTTACTGGAAGATTCGGAAAACCCAGCTGGGCTATTTAGCATTGATCTGGAACACAACAAACCACCAACATACTACAATCACTCTCAACAACAGATAAATTCAGACTTTGTTAGAATCGTGGATACCAGTGCGCTAACACAAATGTTACGAGATCAAATACGCCACGATGAAAAAACAACTGATCCGATACAATCCGCACTTGATCCGACACATATCAGTAACGAGACATTAAAACGAATCGTGCTTGCCTGGGGTGCCGCACCAAAACGAAACTTCTCCCGTAAAGGAAAAAAAGAAAAAATCAATGTCACCCTCGGCCTCAGCGCAACCCACTATTTCATTCAAAAACAATACGACGCCAAACTCAATGATGAAGAAACGTTGCTGAATGATAGCGACCTTGATCAAGGCCTGCCCTTTAATGAAAAGGCAGACTTTGACAAGCCGCTACCCCAGTCAGACATAAATGAAAGCCAGCCCGACATCTGGGACATTGCACAAAACCCGAACTTAAGCACTAAACTTAAAATTGATATCCCGCCATTCACCAGCCTTAACGCTCAGGAAGAAAACAACCCATTGGCAAACTCAATTCATGAAGTTTATTCCTCTTATGAATGCCTGCTCATTAACGAAAGTGCCGGCGGGTATTGCATAAGCTGGGACAACTCTTTCGCGACTAAATCCGTGGTTGGTTCGTTCATTGGGTTAAAAACAGCAGCGCCTGAAAATAACGAAGAGTGGAGCATTGGCGTCATACGCTGGATTAAATCGACTAAAGATAAACACATGTACATTGGCATTGAGCTGTTAGCGCCCTCAGGGCAATCTATTACATCAAAAAACGTCTCTCAGCGGCACCGAGCAACCAGTTTTTTACGCTCACTACTGCTACCCGAACTACGTAACGTCAAACAACCGCAAACGCTGATAACACAGTCGTTATATCAGGTTGGTGACAGGCTTGAGTTAAATATTCACGGCCAGACAATAAAAGTAAAACTGACAAAATTACTGGAAAGCACCAGTGCCTTTAGCCAATTTCAATTTTCAATGATTAAAACAATTAAAAATATCGCACCGACAGATAAACTTGATAAAGTGAAAAATTTTGATTCTTTATGGACATCAATCTAAATCTTCCGCCTTATTAAGGTGCAGCTTATGTGGTTCAGCCTTTACCGCTCAACCTTCACTATTCAACTTTCGCCATTTAACTTTCGCCATTCAACTTTCACCATTCAACTTAATAACATAGCCCAATTTGAAGTAAAACATGACAAATCCTGAATACCCTAATATTTTAGTTGTTGACCACACCAGCATTAATGCTGATTTAATCAATGATATTTTTAATAAACAGCAAATAAATATCAGTTTTAAATTAATCCAATCCATCCCTGACTTACTCGTCAGATTAGAACAAAAAACCTGGCAGGCAATTATATTGCTAATTGATAATATTCCAGTTTCTATCGAGGCGCTCATTGAAGCAATGCCCGAATTAAACAGTAATTGCCCCATTATCGTGATCAACCAGACGTACGACCGTCATACGGCGCTGGAATATATCGAATCCGGCGCAAGTAACGTATTTTCACTTGATGAAATTGAGCACCTCAGTAACTTCCTCAAACAGGTTCTATCTCAAAATCAACTCAGCAACACCATTCAACAACAGCAACAGGCATTAACAGAATCTCACAATCGATTGACAACACTTAGCAATCAAACACCTATCGCCCTTGCTTTTATCCACGACGGCGCCTTTATTAATATTAACCCGGCATTTCAACGTTTTTTCAGTATAACAAACCTGGAAGAAGTGTCTGAAATTTCATTTTTAGACCTCATCGCCAATGAGGACGTCGAAAAAATGAAAACCGCCCTGCAAAAATACAACAACGATCCCGCGCTGGATAACACGATAATAAAGTCAATCAATATTAAAAAAAGTGCAGATAATATTTGCCCGGCAAACCTTTTAATTTCGCAAACCAGAATCAATAACGAATCCAGCTTACAGGTAATGTTTCAACCTGTTGAATGGGACATAAAAACAAACGCACCAACGGCAAACCAAAACCAACTATCAAGCGCCGAATCTTTCATCCAGTCACTCAATCAGATTATCCGGAAAAAACACCGCAACAAGGCTTACAGCCTGTGTTTTTTTGAACTGGATGGTTATTCCCAAATTAAAAATAACATCGGCATTACCCGCAGTGACGATTTACTCGAAAAAATCAGCGAATTCATGCTGGAGCAGGCATCCGATCAAATTCATATTTCCCGCTTAAATTCCGACGTATACACCTTACTGGTGAATGCAGACACCGCATCAGGCTGCATCGGAAAAATTCAGGCATTGCAAACCACGTTTAACTCACATGCGTTTAACTCAACCGACCTGTCAATAAAAGTTTTATCGAACATCGGCGTTGTTCACATTACAGACCTGATACACACACCTGATCAGGCGCTATCACTCGCCGACGTTGCCTGCACCGTGTCACGTAACCAGAAACAGAATCAGGCCCACGTTTACAACCCCACAGAAGACAGATCAACCGTGGAACATGTTGACCAGGACTGGTCAGAAAAAATACGCGACGCGCTAAAACACGACAATTTTAAACTCTTATATCAACCTATCGTCAGCCTCGGTGCAGACAACGAAAAACTTTACGAAGTATTATTGCGCATTAAAAGAAGTGGAAGCGACGATATTATGCCAAGCCAGTTTTTACACTTTGCGCGGCAGTCAAAACTGGAAAGTGAGATTGATAAGTGGGTTATTCGCCATGCTGTAGAGGTTCTCGAACAAAATAAAATCGAGCCGATCCGATTTTTTATCAACCTGTCCGAGTCATCACTCAGGCACATCCATTTTATTGAGTGGCTACAGGAAAATTATGATTCACAAATTTCTAATTTGGTCTTTGAAATACCGGAAGATATTGCACTTAAGTGGCAGCCGGAAACGCTGCATTTTATTCAGCAGATAAAAAAGATAGACGGTGCTATCTGTATTGACCAGTTTGGCAACCACCCTGAGAAAACCTCACAAATTACCGCACTACATGCCGATTACCATAAAGTTGACGGGGCTTTTGTCAGTAATCTGTCCACCAACCGGAAACACCAGTCGATTGTCCATAAAATCTGTCAGGAAACTCAGCATTCAAGCACAAAAACCATCGCCACGTATGTTCAGGATGCTGATAGCCTCGCTATTTTATGGCGCGAAGGTTTTGACTTCATTCAGGGGAATTACTTACAACCGCCTGCAGCGCATCTAAACTACAATTTTGAAGGGCAAATATAATTTTCAAAGATACCCTAAAGGTTCCAGGACACCAGCCGATAAATTAATTACAGGACGGATACTCCTCCCTCCCTCAAATCCGTCCTGCTTTTTCCGGCCGAAGCTTATTAGCTTCGGTTTTTTTTATGCGCTACTGTCAAACTAATATCGTAAGATTGAGACTAAATTCACGTAAGAAATAACCTATCCATCACTTTTGTATTGCGATCGGTATTACTTTTTTTACATCCATCTTTGCATCAACCAGAATCGCGCCGGTTAAATCGGTGCCAGATAAATTTGCCCCCGTTAAATCCGCGCCGCTTAAATCTGCTAGCCTTAAATCAGCATCCTGCAAGTTTGCGTCTCGAAAATCAGCCCCACGTAAATCATACTGAACCATATTCGCGTCTTTCAGATTTGCGCCGCGGAAATCAAAATTTTTTAAACTTGTTGCTTCAATCACCATTACCGGATCAAAACCTTTTTTGTCATATATCTCTATCATCAGAAAAATCCTGTTTTTTCACCCTTACTGTGACAAACAACTCAAACATAAAATAAACCTGGCACCGCCCAAGGGACTTTTTTCTATCTCAAAAGTCCCTTCATAAGCATCTAATATATCTTTTACGATGGCCAAACCAATGCCCGTGCCTTCTTTTTTTGAAGAATAAACACCCCGTTCGGTGACACTATCAATAATCTCCTCATCAACACCGGGGCCATCATCTTCAATAATCATTCTTAAACTGCCAGTACATTTACCAACATTGTCTATGCGAACGATAACCGTTTTATCGCACCATTTAAATGCATTGTCGAGCAGGTTACCCAGCATTTCAAATAAATCGGATTCATCACCGTAAAATAAAGCGTTTTTTTCAACTTCAACTTTATAATCAACTGATTTATCGACATACACCTTTGCCAACGAGTTGAGTATCTTACTCACGATGGCCTCTACGTTTACCGGCTTACTTAACGGGATTCGACCTGATGTTCCAGCACGCTGCAATTGATAATCAACAATTTTCTGCATCTGATCCACCTGTGATGAAATCGTTTCTTTTAACACGCTTTCAGGTGCATTATTTTCACTCACACTGCGAATCATGGCGAGCGGTGTTTTCAAACTGTGTGCTAAATCAGACAAGCCGTTTCGATGGCGAAGCAGATGCTCTTTATTACTTTTCATCAACGCGTTTAAATTATAGGTCAGCGCTTTCAGGTCGTTGGGGTAGACGCCTTCAATTTCTGATTGAAGGCCCTTTTCAATATTGGCAATTTCGTCGGCCGCGTGTCTCAATGGGCTTAAGCTCCAACGCAAAATCAGGCCCTGTACTGCCAGCAACACGATTGAAGCTCCGCCAAACCAGACCCAGAGTAAATATCGAAAGCGGGCAACATCCCGCTCATAAGCCGCTGTCGACAAGGCCACATTAATAGTATAGATATTTGTGCTGTTTGCAGAATCCCAGGACACGCCGTAACTCAGGCGAAACAGCTTAATACCATTACTATCCCGGGTTTCGCTGAATTTTGAATTGAGTATTTTATCATGCTGATACGCAGGGAAATCATTATCACCCAATGACGGAGAAAACCAGATGACCCGCCCGGCCTGGTCAATAATTTTGCCATATAAACCCGAGTAAAGCTGGCTGAAACTGGCCAACGGTAACGACTCTGGAATTTCGATGGTACCATCAAGCTTAACCGGAGCAACAGCAATCAAGGTCATCACATGACCCAGCAACCGCGTCTCCTGTGCGTCTTTAGCGCTTTGCTGATAAATTTTATCAAGTGCGTAACCGGTCAAACCAAGAAACGCACTGAGAATAAAACTACCGGCAATTAATAATCGTGAGGTAAGGGACAACATAAATGAAAACTAAACGCCTTTTGGCGAATTTAAATTATATTTATAACCCCGGCCACGCAGGGTCGAGATGGGGTTGATCTCATTATTCGGATCAAGCTTTCGTCTCAGGCGACCAACAAACACCTCAATCACGTTACTGTCTCGATCAAAATCCTGATCATAAATATGTTCCGTTAACTCTGACTTGGAAATCACCTTTTCATGATTCAAAATCAGATATTCCAAGGTTTTATACTCATACGCTGTCAACTCAACAGTGACGCCATTTACCGACACCATTTGTGCGCTGGTATCAACGGTTATGCCACTAGCCTCGATAATCGGACTCGAAAACCCCGCCGAACGTCTGACTAAGGCTTTAACCCTGGCCATAAGCTCCTCAAAATGAAAAGGTTTAACTAAATAATCATCCGCGCCTGCTTCCAGGCCTTCAACCTTTTCCTGCCAGCGCCCTCGTGCAGTGAGGATTAAAATGGGAAACTTCCGATCATTCGCGCGCCAGCGCCTTATCACTTCCAGGCCGGTGATATCAGGCAAGCCGATATCCACCACCGCAACATCGTAGGGATTTTCATTACCTAAGTACAAACCTTCTTCGCCGTTGGCACTTTTATCCAGCGCAAACCCTTCTTTAGCCAGTTTTTGGCCAAGCTGATCTCTCAAAATATTTTCGTCTTCAATTATCAAGACGCGCATAATTACCCCAATCTAAACATGTCATGCTCTACATAACGGCTAACCGACCAGCTGAGTAAAGCATTATAATGAATTTTGAGCATTCATGGATAAAACATCCAATATCCTGCTCAGGCAATACAAAACCAAAAGTACAACACAAAAAAAGGCCCACTTCAGAGAAGTAGGCCCAAACGTGCGTCTCGGGAGGGAGACGAAGTTACAACATTAACGCTAAATAATTATAGCGCTAAAATGAAGTCTACAAGCTTTTCGATGTTTGCATCTGAAACGCGAGGTGAGTACGGAGGCATTGGAACGCCACGAGTAACTTCAGTCCAGTTACCTTTACCGCCTTTTTTAACCTTCGCAATCAAATCAGCTTTTGCGGCTTTGCCTTTATAACGATCAGCGACTGCTTTCCAACCTGGCCCAACTACTTTACGCTCAATTGCATGACAAGCCATACAACCACTTTTCTTTGCCAATGCTAATTCGTCAGCTGAAGCGGTGTTAGACATAACACCTGCAGTTGCCGCTAAAGATACTGCTAAAATAAGTTTTTTCATAGTTTACCCTTTCAAACCCTTTAAGTTTTCGACACATTTCAGCGAATTACTACACATGTTTTTATGCTTTTTTGTCCAGCAATTAGTCGCTAACACCCAAATTAGTGTGGCGTTAAGCTTAACCACCTGAAACTGAACGAAAGCTGAACGGAAATGCGATGCGCTTCGAAGTAATATTCTTATAAATCAAAGATATAACAAAATACCAGAATTTAAATTGAACTTTAGCAACTTACCTGGCAAAAAACGAAACACAAATAACTCATGTTGCAGCGCTTATTAGAGAGACTCTAAAATATTTTGTTTTACCTATATGCTTTCCTGATTACCCACGAAACCCAGCTATCTCCCGGAGCAGCGACTATGCTGACATAGGCACATATGTGTGAACCGCAATTTGAACAAAAGCACCTAACTTTATCAGGTGACGACTGATAACACTTAATCTGATTTTCACCTGAAGTGAACTCAAAATCATCTATTTGCACAGATGCTACGGATGAAAAAGCAGAACCATGTGCTTTTCGACATGTAGCCCGAATGTTTCATAAACCCCCAAAATAACGGGTGTCGGGTATTCGGCTATTTCAATTTTTCATGCTCGTCTTCAAATTGATCTCGATATGTTGAGGAAAATTTCTTTACGCTTTCAAAATGGCAGATTTTCTGGTTAAAGATTAGCCATATCTGGAATGTTCTTTCAGCGATACCCACAAGCAATCTCCCCGAATCTGATGTGAGAGTAAAAAAACAGCAAGATTCACAATTTATGGATTGTTTTATTTAAGCACTGCTCAAGCGAGGTACTTTCACTTGATAAAGAATCTCTGTTACCTGATGGAGAATATCTTTGACAGGACAACTGCTTGGAAGATGAAGCTTAATGCGATCTTTGTACTGCACAACTTTTACCGCCAACTTAAACCGCTTATTTATCACGGTTACGGGTTGAGCCTTTGCAAGCGAGGTGTTAGCCAAGGTTTCTGTGCGCAGAGAATGGTGTAACACATAAGCGGCACATGAGAAAAATAGACGCATGTGGTTAGCGAGAAAATTTGAATCGGACGTGCGGTCGCTGGCTAAATCATTTTTCATCCACTTGATGTAGTTTTCAAAGTCCCTCAAAGAGAAACAATGGCAAATAACACGATGACCGGTAATAGCCATTATAGAAGCTGAATTCTTGTTGGCCGTGTGTTTTATCTTCAGAATGATCCATGTCCAATACAATGCATTCAGGTGGTTTAGCATAGCTTGCGATAAATTGATTAACAAACGCCTGCGCCATTCGATAGAGATCCCTGGTGGTAGCCGCGCTTTCAAGACGCGAAAAGGTTGGACCACTTGCCAGGTCTGTCTCAGCGTTTAGCGGCTGATGACCAACACTAAGCTTAAATAATGGATCCTGACGCAATGAATTGGCGTCATTGGCATCCTCATAACCGCAAGCGATTTGGAAAATACGCTGAGCCATCAAGTCTTGCATGTCGTGATCTGTATAAGATGCGTGTCGCAAATCAGTGAAGGCATTGGCCAGGCATTGGGTTAAACCCAGTTGCCGATCGACCCCACTCAAAAGCAAAGGGCCAAAATCAGAAGATAACGCGCCGCCATTAAAATCTGCGCGGACAGTTAAACCGTCAATAGTAGGAAATCGAAATTGTTCTGGGGTAGAATTAGACATGGTGACCTCGTTTAGCTTCTTCCGAAGCGTTATTGGCGTAGCTCCTATTATATCAATAGGTTAAACGAGGTTTACCTTTTTTTGTGAAATATTCGGGCTAGTAACAACATAAATTTATTTGCAATTAATGAAATATCCTCAACTACCTTAATAGCATCTGACGAGCCAGTAACTGCCTCAGCTTCACCAATTTGACCTGATATTTTATGACAAATTATCACTGGGCATGTATCTATAAGTTTAGTGCTGATCATTTTTTAGACTCCATTTAAAACGCCCCAAAGCTTACTCCAACGCTCTAACCTTTCTTTGCCGCTCAACTTCCATGGTTGAATTTGAACAGGTTCACCAAAATGATAGGTATTATTAAATAAATTAGAATTAACAGCTCCCCGCAATACGTCTCCTATAAGACATCCGACTGCTAATAAATCACCACAGCATTCGCAGCGATAAAACTTGGCTTGACGATCACCGTTTTGGTCGAATGTAGCTCTGCCACCAGTGAAATCAATTTCCATGCTGGGATCACTTATTACTGCAGAAGGATGGGTCTTACAGTAGTCGCAATCGCAAATACGAGGTTTTAGATCATTTGTTGATTTATCAACTCTGACACTCGCTTGCCACTGACCACAATTACATGTGCCTTGGATAACTTGTTGCTTAAACATAACGACCAAGCTCACTGGCGAAAATGCAGCGCAGCGGAATTTGCGTCCAGTGAAGCGCCTTGTTATGGCAGCCGCTACTCATTCCTTGCTGACTCCCAGGCGTGTATTGCATGCATTCTAGTTTCCCCCCAATGGTACCCACCAAGTTTACCACTTCGCTGTATGACGCGATGACAGGGAATAATGAAAGCAACTGGATTTGCACCTATCGCTGTCCCCACAGCGCGAGCAGTACGTGGTTTACCTATTTCAGTAGCTATCTGAGTGTAGCTAGTCACCGTTCCAGGTGGTATCTCTAATAATGCCTTCCATACGCTGATCTGGAAATTTGTACCAGAAACATGCAGAGAAAGAGGGCGAGTTAAAGTCACGTCCCGATCAAATATTGACCCAATAATTTCAAAAGTCTTTTCATGGCTTTCATGCATTTGTGCGTATGGCCATTTATTTTTTAGTTCATCAAGATGGGCTTCTGTATCATTTTGGTTCAAAAAAGATAATTTACAAATGCCTTTTGAGGTAACTGCAATAAATACACTGCCAAAGGGAGTAGTGTGTACCGCATAATCTATAGTGATTCCAGCTCCTCCTTTTTTGTATTCTCCGGGAGTGACTGCCTCTAAACTAACAAAGTGATCATACAATCGCGAGCCACTACTTAATCCCAGTGAGTCAGAGACCTCGAGTAGAGGTTTAGATTCAGATAGTAGTTGTTTGGCACGATCAACAGTAAGTATTTGCAGGAATTTCTTTGGCGTTACTCCGACCCAACGAGAAAAAAGGCGCTGAAAGTGAAAGGGACTCATATGTAAATGTGCTGAAATTTCTTCCAACGTAGGTTGCTCTTTTACTCGTTGGGTGATAAACGAGATTGCACTAGCTATTCGCTCGTAATCTGACATTAGGGTGACCGCTTGTTATATAAATTTAAGTCCGGTTGACAGAAACACCGCCGTCAGCAAGCAAGGCTGAACCCGTGGTAAAGCTTGAAGCACCGGACGCCAGATACAAGGCAGACCTTGCTATCTCTTGAGGCAATGCCATACGCTTAAGTGCATAGAGACCCTCGACGAATGCAACTATTTCTGGCGTATTCGCAAAAGCTCTACCCATTGGCGTATCAGTGGCACCTGGAAGCAGTGCATTTACCCGGATACCCTTAGAGCCAAATTCAGTCGCGAGCGCCTGAGTCAGTCCGATGATGCCAGCTTTACTGGCCGAGTACGCTGCTGTTTGAGGGAACCCAACTGTGTATCCAACAAAACTCGAGGTAAAGATTAAAGAACCCGACCCCCTCTCTAGCAATGCGGGAAGTTGATATTTCGCTCCCAGAAATGCACTCGTCAGATTTGTATTCAGTGTGTCATCCCATTCAGAGCGATGTACTTCGCGAGTGTCACCCATCCATTTCATGGTGCCTGCATTGTTAAAGGCAACATCGAGACCGCCGAAGTGCCTCACCGCTAAATTGACCAGCTCTTTGGCATAACTCTCATCTTGCACATCCCCAGCAAGTGCAATTGCGTACCCACCCTCTTGGGTTATTTCTTCTACCAGCAGATTAAGTTCTTCTTGGCGTCTTGCCGCGACAACAACTTTGGCTCCTTCTTTAGCAAATAGCTTTGATGTGGCATACCCAATCCCTGAACTTGCCCCAGTGACAATTGCAATCTTTTCAGATAGTGAATTCATGATTCTAATCCTTTCATAATATTTTCTAGTGAGAAAATATTATGAAAGATCAGCCGTAATTCCACGACCCGAATCTTGCTACATTACCGACTTAAAGCCATAACGCCGCCTTAAGGTGAATTTTTAAGCGCTGTTGTTTTTGTGCTATTCAAGCACAAAACGGCAGCGCTTAAAAAGGTCACATTGAAGGCATTGGTACGCCCAGCATGGGCACAAACTGATGAGGTGAAAGTCCTCTGTAGGAAGATCACCGTTATTAATCAATGCGATTATTTAACGCTAACTACTAGCGAATGGCAAGGGCTAATCCGCGAGGAGCAGTCTGGAGGAAGCCGCTAGCAAAATCGTGAGCCGACGAACACAAACAGAGTTATAGTCAAATCTGGTGTTTCAGAAAGGCTGTGTTTTCGTTAATTGTTGGTACTGGTGTAATATACAGTAAATAAATATATTACGGATGATCAAAAGATAATGGAAACTCAACAATTTTCCAAACTTTCCACATCAATAGAGCAATTAACCTTCGCACAGAAAAAACGGCTTCTAAATTCTTTAAAGAAAAATATCTGCGCCTCAGAAAACATTGAAATAATAGAAGAGGCCTTCGAGAAATCAC
>Ga0316208_1001243_pt1 | contig 24822 bp, 22 predicted proteins | sample 3monopyrite_MG_FD_204944 | JGI IMG/M metagenome (GOLD analysis project Ga0316208, IMG submission 204944) | Microbial mat bacterial communities from mineral coupon in-situ incubated in ocean water Damariscotta River, Maine, United States -... | ecosystem: Environmental > Aquatic > Marine >... | reverse complement strand
GCTTGATCTTTTTGGTGGCTGGAAAGGATCATTTGGCAAGCAAAATAATTTAGGTTATGACGTAGGTGGCATATTCTATAAATATACAGACAGCAATTTTAGTTCAGACATTACAGAACTCTACGCAAGCATTAATTATGAAACAGCTTATGTAAAACTATATATAGGTGATGGTTCAGGTATTAGCAGTTATAACTACCTCGATGTCGGTGCTTCTTTTGTTGTTCTAACGGATGTTGACCTTGATGTGCGTGCGGGTCGTTATTTAAATTCACCAAGCATAAATGACTTAAGTGCAGCGTTAAGCCTGGAAGTGAAGGGTTTTGATTTAAGTCTTGGTCTAACCTATGAAGATGGTGGAGCAAAAAATGATATTGAGTTTTTTGTGACAGTAGGAAAATCATTTGATTTGTAAATTGTAATGATTATTTTTTAATCTTAAAGCCCGCTTTTTAAAGCGGGTTTTTTTATTTGAGCTGAATATAGATCTTAATTTATCTGTAGAACCACATAGACGATAAGAATCATTTTTTTAAAAAACCCAAGAAACCAGTACTAAATATTGCAATGACATTAAGTACTTCAGTGGTACTTATCTCTAATCTTGCACTTTATTTGAACACTTACAATTTTTTCGCACTGTTATGATGCGGTTTTGAAAATGTAGAATTACATTTTATTACTATCTTATTGTTTATTATAAGTTTATTTGAATGGCATTACTTTTGCAGATATAAAAATCAGGTGAGCGTTCAATGACTGATGATTGTCAAAATCTACCTGTATAAAAATAGATAGCTAGGGTTCCGATTCTTAATATAAATATTAAGGATGGCTGGTCCGAGAGCTGTCAACCTGTCTGCCATGTCTACGGTGCTGACAGGTTACACGGAGGGATAAAAGCCCGGGAGGATGCAATGATATTGTCGTTGAACCTCTTTAAATATCCTGTGTAACTTGTTGGAGAAAATAATGAAAAATCTTTATAAAAAACTTTTGGTGCTATTAGTCTTGCCAATGTTTCTGCTTGTCACAGCACCTGCTATGGCTAAAGATTCATTTAAAGTCGCCTGGACTATCTACGTTGGTTGGATGCCTTGGGATTATGCGAATAATGCAGGTATTGTAAAAAAATGGGCTGATAAATACGGTATTAATATCGAAGTGACACAAGTCAATGATTATGTAGAATCTATTAATCAATATACTTCAGGTGGATTTGATGCCTGTGTTATGACAAATATGGATGCATTAACAATACCTGCTGCAAGTGGTGTTGATAGTACGGCCTTAATTGTTGGTGATTTCTCTAATGGTAATGATGCCGTTATTCTTAAAAACAAAAAATCCTTAAAAGATATTAAAGGCCAGAAAGTTAATTTAGTTGAGTTAAGTGTGTCACATTATTTGCTTGCTCGTGGACTTGAATCTGTTGGTTTGTCTGAGAAAGATATTAAAGTTGTAAATACATCAGATGCAGATATGGTTGCAGTGTATGGAACGAAAGATGTTAGTGCAGTAACAACATGGAATCCATTAGTTAGTGAAATTATGAGTATGCCCGGTAGCAACAAGGTCTTTGACTCTAGTCAGATTCCAGGTGAGATTATTGATTTGATGGTTGTTAATACTAAAACGTTGAAGAATAATCCTAAGTTAGGTAAAGCTTTAACCGGTGCCTGGTATGAAATTATGTCTGTAATGTCAGGTAAAGGTAAAAAAGCGACCGATGCAAAAATTGCTATGGGTAAAGCTTCTGGTACTGATCTAAAAGGATATAACTCACAGTTAGCATCAACCAAAATGTTTTATAAAGCTGCGGATGCTGTTTCGTTTACTAATAGTAAAACATTAAAATCAACAATGGCTAAAGTTGCAAAATTTTCTTTTGACCATGGACTTTTAGGTGATGGCGCTCCCGATGCAGGATTCATCGGCATAGAAACACCTTCCGGTATTTATGGTGATAAGAAAAACGTTAAGTTGCGTTTTAATTCATCTTTTATGCAAATGGCTGCCGACGGCAAGCTTTAATCTAAATGATAAGGGTCGAGTTAATTCGACCCTTATATCAATTATATAAAGTTTAAATCTATGAAACGTTTAATCAATCGGTATCCCGATCGCACGTTAGGTGCAATATTGGGTGCCTTGCCATTTATTCTGATTTTGATTGTTTATATCATGGCATCAAATGCACGATTGGAAGAAAATCCACGTGATAAATTATTGCCATCAATAACAAGTATGACTATGGCAGTAGATAAGCTGGCTATGCAGCCGAGTAAGCGTAGCGGTGAATATCTATTTTGGGCTGATACAGGATCAAGTTTAACACGGCTTGGTATAGGGATCGGCATTGCTGCAATAATTGGACTAGTTTTCGGTATCATAAATGGTGCGATTCCTTACGCTCGAGCCAACCTATCTCCATTTATCACAGCTATTTCATTAGTGCCTCCGCTTGCAATACTACCTGTTTTATTTATTGTCTTTGGGCTTGGTGAGTTATCGAAAGTTGTTTTAATTGCAATTGGGATAACGCCATTCATTATTCGGGATATGCAAAGTAATGTGATGGAATTACCTGCAGAGCAAATGATAAAAGCTCAGACCCTCGGTGCATCAACCTGGCTTGTAATTATTCGTGTGATACTACCCCAGGTATTGCCTCGATTGATTGGAGCATTGCGATTGTCGTTAGGTGCAGCATGGCTGTTTCTTATTGCGGCAGAGGCTATCGCTTCAACTGATGGTTTAGGCTATCGTATTTTTTTGGTAAGACGTTATTTAGCAATGGATATAATCTTGCCTTATGTAATTTGGATTACCTTCCTTTCGTTTTTTACTGATTACTTATTAAAGACCTTATCGGAACGTTTGTTTCCGTGGTTTCATGCTGCGGATAAATAAATATGGCGATGATAGAAGCAAAAAACCTGTGGAAAGAATATGGATCAAATGTCGTATTAGAACAAGTTAACATAAAGGTTGAAGAAGGCGAGTTTATTACTATTGTCGGTACTTCAGGCTGTGGTAAGACAACTTTTTTACGTATGTTACTTGGTATAGAACAACCGACACGTGGTGAATTATTACTCGATGGAAAAAAATTTCCCGATGAACCCGGCGAAGATCGCGGTATTGTATTTCAAAAGTATTCGGTATTCCCACATCTCACAGTATTAAAAAATACTATGCTTGCAGCTGAATTTGAACATGCGCCCTTGCTTGGAAAATTGTTTGGTTCGAAACGTAAACAGGCAGAGAGTGATGCACGCGAAATACTTCATTCCGTTGGACTTGATAATGCTATAGATCGTTATCCACATGAATTATCTGGTGGTATGCAACAACGATTAGCCATAGCACAAGCATTAATGAAAAAACCAAGAATTTTATTATTGGATGAGCCTTTTGGTGCGTTAGATCCGGGCATTCGTGCTGACATGCATGAATTAATTCAGAGTCTATGGAAAAAAACAGGGCTGACTATTTTTATGATCACACATGATTTAGCCGAGGGTTTTTATCTTGGTACACGCTTATGGGTGTTCGATAAAATTCGCCTTGATGCTCAACAGGTCAACGCTTATGGCGCCTGTGTTACTTATGATATTCCTGTAGGAAAAACTGACGTGAAAACATTTGATAATATTGATAATTCACTGGATAAAACTAGAAAGGTCTTGCTGGATTAAGAGGAAGGATAATGAATAATGAGATTTTATATGAAGACGAAATTCCTGGCGGTGCACATTGGTCAATGTTGATGCGCAAAGGTACAAGTTTAAAATTAATTGACAAGCTGGGAGGTGCAAATGTCGGCATGTTATTTTATAACCCGTCTAATAAATTGGAACGTTATAACGCACCGGATACTTTAAAATGTCAACATACTTTTAAGCTAACACATGGCCATTGTCTTTATTCCGATATGGGACGAATTTTTTGTTCGATTATTGATGATAGTGTTGGTTGGCACGATACTGTAGGTGCTAATACAACGAAAAAGATTGTTTCCGAAAAGTGGGGTGAACATAACTATCAGGAATACAGAAATGATTGGTGCTTAAATGGACACGATAGTTTTTTGGTTGAATTGGCTAAATATGGTATGACCGAGCGAGACATGGCGGCGAACCTTAACTTGTTTAGTAAAGTTACAGTTGATGATAATGGCCATATGTCATTAGTAGAGGCTAATAGTAAAGCTAGCGATAGTGTTGAGTTACGTTTTGAAATGGACACGTTAGTTATATTTCATACTTGCCCACATCCTATGAACACCTCTGTTGAATATCCAAAGCGACCGGTGACGTATCAAATTAGAAAGTCAGAAGTAGTAGGTGAAGATGATTATTGCAGAAATTTTCGTGAAGAAAATCAACGCGGTTTCAAAAACACTGAACTTTATAATATAGGGTGTGGATGTTAGAGATGATTAAAGAAAGTAATCTTTTGGTAGAGCAGGCAAACTTTCGTGAAGTGATTAAAGCGGGAGATTATTTTATTAAAGTGGTTAATAAAGGCCAGACTTTTCGTATTCTTGATATAGAAGGTAATCAAGCAGCGGATACTCTTTTTTATAATGCACATAAACCATCTGAACGTTACAGTGCGATGGACACGATTCGTGAACAAGGAAACATTTATTTAACAGCAGGTAGTAAATTATTGTCTAATGAATGTAATCCGATGCTTGAAATTGTTGCGGACACTTGTGGTCGTCACGATACTCTTGGCGGCGCATGTGCTACCGAGAGTAATACCGTTAGATATTCACTGGATAAAAAATGTATGCATGCTTGTCGTGATAGTTGGATGCTTGCGGTTGCCGAGCATGAAGAATTTGGTATAGGAAAACGTGATATTACGCATAACATTAATTTTTTTATGAATGTGCCAGTAACCGAAAAAGGTGGTCTTACATTTGAGGATGGAATATCTGCACCAGGAAAATATGTAGAAATGAAAGCATATATGGATACGATTGTTTTATTATCGAACTGTCCGCAATTAAACAATCCATGTAATGGATATAATCCTACACCAGTAGAAGTAATTATCTGGGATTAAATATTTTATTTTTTATTAATTAAGTCAGCGGGACGACCCGTTGATTATTTTTGTAATGCAGGACGGCCTGCCAAACAAGAATGAAATTATCATGTTTACTAAAGTTCTTATTGCGAATCGTGGTGCAATTGCCACCAGAATAATACGTACACTTAAACAGATGCAGTGTCAGTCTGTCGCTATTTATAATGAAGCAGACGCAGATTCTTTACATGTTCAGCACGCCGATGAAAGCTATTCATTAGGTGAAGGGCGTGCTACCGACACATATTTAAATCAAGATAAAATTTTTGAAATCATTCGTGAAACAGGTGCTGATGCGGTACATCCTGGTTATGGTTTTTTAAGTGAGAATCCTGATTTTGTAGAACGTTGTGAAAATATAGGCATTGCTTTCATTGGCCCGACAACAGCACAAATGGAGTCATTTGGCTTAAAACATACCGCCCGTCAGTTAGCAGAAGATAATCATATTCCACTACTTCCCGGAACAGGTTTGCTCGATGATGTGACCACTGCGCTGAATGAAGCAGAAAAAATTGGTTACCCGGTTATGTTAAAAAGTACCGCGGGTGGTGGTGGCATTGGTATGCAACTTTGCTGGACAAGTGATGAGCTTGAAAAAGCCTATGATTCAGTACGACGGCTTGGTGAAAATAATTTTTCTAATAGTGGTGTGTTCATCGAAAAATTTATTGAGTATGCACGCCACATAGAAGTACAGATGTTTGGAGATGGAAAAGGCAAGGCCATTGCATTAGGTGAACGTGATTGTTCTACCCAACGCCGTAATCAAAAAGTGATTGAAGAAACTCCTGCACCTAATATTTCAGAAAGTGTCAGAAAAGAATTACATGAAACAGCAGTTCGCTTAGTAGAAGCCGTTAACTACCGTAATGCCGGTACGGTTGAATTTGTTTACGATCAAAAATCGAGTCAATTTTATTTTCTTGAAGTGAATACACGCTTACAGGTCGAACATGGTGTCACTGAACAGGTCTTTAACGTTGACCTGGTAGAATGGATGATAAAACTCGCGGCGAATGAACTGGATGATCTCGAAGAGTTAGAGAAAAATTTAAAATCAATAGGTCATGCTATTCAGGCACGAGTTTATGCAGAAGACCCCAATAAAGATTTTCAACCTAGTGCGGGTTTACTTAGTGAAGTCGTTTTTCCTGCAAAAGATTATTTACGTATCGATCACTGGCTAGAAACGGGTATAGAAGTACCTGCGTTATTTGATCCTATGCTGGCGAAAATTATCGTCACGGCAGACAATCGTGAAGATTCTATTGATAAGTTAAATGATGCCTTAGCTAATACAACACTTTATGGTATTGAAACGAATATCGAATATGTGCGTGAAATTTTAAATACGGATATTTTTAAACAAGGTGAAATATTTACCCGTTATTTGAATGATTTTACAACACAACCCTGTTCAATTGATGTCATTAGTTCCGGCACTTTAACAACAATACAGGATTATCCAGGTCGAGCAGGTTATTGGAATATTGGTGTGCCACCTTCAGGTCCTTTTGATCAATATTCCTTTAATTTGGGGAATCGATTATTAAATAATTCACAAAATGCCGCGGGTTTAGAGATTACCCTTAATGGTCCTACATTACACTTTAATAATGATACGCAAATTATTCTTACTGGTGCTGAAATGGAAGCGCACCTTAATGATATAGCGATAAATTTTTGGCAGGTCATTGATGTTCAAGCGGGGCAAACATTAACAATTGGTAAGACAACATCAGCAGGTGCACGTTCTTATCTCTGTATAAAAGAAGGAATTAACTGTCCTGATTATCTTGGATCAAAATCAACCTTTACCCTAGGCCAATTTGGTGGTCATGCAGGTCGTGCTATTCGGGTAGGTGATGTTCTTCATTTTAATCCGTTGGTGAATAAAGTAGACAAGCAAATATTACCTGTCGCACTTAAACCAGAGATTAAAAATACATGGGAAATACGTGTTATTTATGGCCCACATGGTGCGCCTGACTTTTTTACTGATGATGATATTGATTCGTTTTTTAAAGCAGAGTGGGAAGTTCATTATAATTCCAGTCGTACCGGTATTCGATTAATCGGTCCAAAACCACAATGGGCAAGAAGTGATGGTGGTGAAGCAGGTATGCACCCGTCCAATATTCATGATAATGCCTATGCTATAGGAACCGTCGATTTTACAGGTGATATGCCAGTAATCCTTGGTCCGGACGGACCATCACTTGGAGGTTTTGTTTGTCCTGCTACAACAATTACCGCTGACTTATGGAAGCTTGGGCAACTAAAAGCGGGTGATAAAATTAAGTTTATCCCTGTTACTATTTTTGATGCCGTAGAAATTGAAAAATCACAGTTAGATTCAATTAAAAAACTGGATAATATTCAGCACGATATTTTACCGGCTATTGCCACTACTCCAATTTTAAAAATAATTGATAAGCAGCAATATGGAGTACAAATAGTATATCGTCCTTCTGGCGATAAATATTTACTAATCGAGTTTGGCGAGTTAATGCTGGACATTGAACTGAGATTTCGTGTTCATGCACTCATGCTATCGTTAGAGGAAAATTTACCTAACGGTGTGTTGGAATTAACGCCGGGTATTCGTTCTTTGCAAATTCATTATGACAGCCAGATTATTTCTGTAAGTCATTTGATAGATATACTTGATAAACATATCGCGGCATTAAAAAATATCGAAGACCTTGAAGTGCATGCCCGCGTTGTTCACATTCCTTTAAGCTGGGACGATGATGCCTGTCGATTTGCGATAGATAAGTATATGCAGTCGGTACGTCAAGATGCGCCCTGGTGTCCGAGTAATCTCGAATTTATTCGCCGGATTAATGGCCTGGATGATATTCAGCAAGTTAAAAATATTGTCTTTGATGCGAGTTATCTGGTGATGGGATTGGGGGATGTTTACTTGGGCGCACCTGTTGCAACACCTCTGGATCCGAGACATCGGCTAGTTACAACTAAATACAATCCTGCGCGTACCTGGACTGCTGAAAATTCCGTTGGCATTGGTGGTTCGTATATGTGTGTCTATGGCATGGAAGGTCCGGGTGGATATCAATTTGTGGGCCGTACATTGCAAATGTGGAATCGTTATCATAAGACAAAAGAATTTACTCAGCCCTGGTTGCTCCGATTTTTTGATCAAATAAAATTTTATGAAGTGAGCGCGGATGAATTGAAAGATATTCGTAAAGATTTTCCGAAAGGTCGCTACGAAATAAAAATTGAAGAAACGGTTTTTAATCTCAAGGAATATCTTGGATTTTTAAGCGAGAATAAAGCAGAAATAAAGCAGTTCACTGATAAGCGTGAAAAAGCCTTCGATGAAGAATTACAACGCTGGATTGAATCAGGTCAAATTAATTTTGATTCCGGTCAGGATCTTGCAAAAGATAGTGGTCAGGAAGAAGTCTTGCCTGAAAATTGTGTTGCAATTGAAAGTCCAGTCGCAGGCAGTGTTTGGAAAATATTGGTGAGCCAGGGTGATGTTCTTGAAAAAGGTCAAACAATGATGGTTCTTGAATCCATGAAAATGGAAATTGAAATTGTCGCGCCGCATTCCGGAACGGTTTATGCCATTAGCCGTGAAGAAGGCCAGCAGATTAATGCTGGTCAATCATTACTAATTTTGCACGAGAAAGAATAAGAGACATTATTATGAATTTAAACATTAGCTACTTAATTGAGTCCTATAAAAATAACTCGCTAACACCACAACAAGTCATAGAAAAAATATTACTGCGTATCAAAGAATTTAGTGAACATAAGATATGGATTCATCAATTAAGTTTTGAAGAAATACAACCATATTTAGATAATCTGAAATATAAAAATATCGATGATTTACCTTTGTACGGAATACCGTTTGCGATAAAAGATAATATTGATTTAGCGGGTATCCCAACAACAGCAGCATGTCCTGCCTTTTCTAAAACACCTGAAAAATCTGCTTTTGTCGTGCAACAATTGATAAATGCTGGAGCTATTCCTATTGGTAAAACCAATATGGATCAGTTTGCTACGGGCTTAGTCGGTACACGTTCACCTGAACCATGGGGTGCGTGTAAAAATTCATTTAATAAAGATTATATTTCTGGTGGATCCAGTTCGGGTTCTGCTGTTTCAGTAGCACTTGGGTTGGTAAGTTTTTCGCTCGGTACCGATACTGCAGGATCAGGCCGTGTTCCTGCTTCATTTAATAATCTGGTTGGATTAAAACCATCAATTGGTTTGTTAAGTATGATGGGTGTCTTGCCCGCATGTCGTAGTCTTGATTGTGTGAGTATTTTTGCTTTAACAACAGATGACGCTAACAAAGTACTTGAGCAGGCAGCCGTTTACGATAGTGAAGATCAATATGCGCGGAAGATTTCCTTTGACAATAACATCCGGCATTACGGTTTACCTGATGCGACGTTTACTTTTGCCGTGCCAAAGCCGGAGCAACTTGAATTTTTTTCAAATGAATCTGCTCAGACTCTTTTTGAAGATAGCGTTAAAAAAATGGAAAGTCTTGGCGGGGTAAAAGAAGAAATAGATTTTACCATTTTTAAGCAAGCAGCAAAATTGCTTTATGACGGTCCCTGGGTTGCAGAACGCTATGTGGCAATTGAGGAAATGATTAGTGAGAAACCCGATGCACTATTGCCGGTGATAAATACGATTATAGGTAGTGCAAAAGAAAAGTTGGCGACCGATGCCTTTAAAGCTGAATATCAAATGCAGGTTTATCGTGCTAAGGCAAAACAAATACTGGCTAAGGTTGATTTTTTGATGACACCCACAGCGGCAACCATCTACACCATTGATGAAGTCAATGCCGACCCAATTAAACTTAATAGCAACTTAGGTTTTTATACCAATTTTATGAATTTACTGGATTGTGCCTGTGTCGCTGTGCCTACGGGGTTTCTTGAAAATGGTTTGCCATGGGGTATAAGTTTAGTCAGTACCGCTATGCAGGATCGAAAATTACTATCTTATGCAAATAAGTGGCAGCAGCATAATAAATTAAAAGCTGGCAATCTCGACAAGGCATTAGCCGTGAGTGATGCAGCTGCAATTAATTTTTCTGATACTATTCCGATTATTGTATGTGGTGCTCATTTGCAGGGTTTAGCGTTAAATTGGCAACTGACGGAGCGCGGTGCACTATTACAGGAAAAAACAACATCGGCAAAATCTTATCGTATGTTCGTGATTGAAGGTGCACTGGAAAGGCCCGGAATGATTCGTGATGAAAAAACAGGAAGCGTTATTGAAATTGAAATTTGGCAAATACCTAAATCTGAATTTGGAAGTTTTGTTGCAGGTATCCCGGGACCATTGGGCATAGGTAAAGTTGAAACTGCAGATGGTCGATGGTTACCAGGCTTTATCTGTGAAGGTTATGCTGTTGAAGGCGCACAAGAAATTAGTTATTTAGGTGGTTGGCGCTCATATATTCAAGAAAATTAAGTGTGACAGATGATGATTTAATTTACTACAAAATATAATTGTTCAGTGATTAACATTAAGCGCAATATTTTTTAGTATTAATAATTTCAATAAATTCAACTAATAAAGCTAAAACATTAAAAAGGTAAATTAGGGGTGGATTTAACAGGGTGGACAATTTTTTTGCTTGCTTTTGGCGCGGGGTTATTACACGCTCTTGATGCAGACCATGTCATGGCAGTGACCGCTATGGCAACTAAAAAACTGGGCATGAAAGCCATTGTTCGGTTGTGTTTGAATTGGTCATTAGGACATGGCGCAGTCTTATTAGTTGCCGGGACATTGATACTTGTATTAGGCCTTAATATCCCGCATGAACTTAGTCATTATTCTGAAGTTGGTGTCGCTATTTTATTAATAGCGATCGGGGTTTGGGTTTTAAAAGATTTATATAAATCACGTGCGCATATACATTTTCATAATCATGATGGTGTAACAAGGCACGCTCATTGGCATATTGATGAAAAAAATATAAAACAGACGGTTTTAAAAAAACAAGACGCTATGAACATAAATAAAAAATCAGAACACAGGTATGATCATCGGCATGATCATAGCGCGGTGATGGTGGGCGTGCTCCATGGCATGGCAGGACTTGCGCCATTGCTTGTTATTATTCCCATAGCTGATCAACCACCTTGGCTTGGCATCGTTTATTTATTCATATTTTGCATTGGCGTATTTTTGTCGATGCTTATTTTTGGCGGAGCTTTAGGAAAATTAGTTGAAGGTATACAAGTGTATGGTGTTTTCTCAATCAATATTATCCGAGCAATGGTTGGCATTGCATCTATTTCGTTAGGTGTGACATGGTTGGCGTAAGAAGAGCATGACGAGTGTAGCTGAAAAAATTCAACGCCGTTGGTTGGCAGAACTAAATCTCGGTTTTGAGTTTGATGGGCGGCGCACGATCTTAAGTGAACGCAAACATGTTGGCCCTCTTGTCATACAAAAAGCATTCTATCCGGAAGGCGAAGTGTGTCATGTTTATTTAATTCATCCGCCAGGCGGTATTGTTGGTGGAGATGAATTACACCTCAATGTAAATGTAAGTAAGAAGGCTCATGCATTGTTAACAACGCCTGCGGCAACAAAATTTTACCGTGGTAATGATTTTCAAGCTAAGCAAATTCAAACTATTAATGTTTCTGCTGGTTGTAAAATGGAGTGGTTGCCACAAGAAACGATATTTTTTTCTGGCTGCGAAGCAAATACCCAAACGATTGTTAACTTAGAAAAAGATGCTCAGTTTATTGGTTGGGAAATAATTTGTTTAGGTCGACCAGCAAGTAATGAAATTTTTGAGCAAGGTTACATTCGGCAAGTGGTTGAAGTTTGGCGTGACAAAATGCCCATCGTAATAGAACGAAGTCGGTTAGAAGGTGGGGATGAAATACTCCTGTCGGCATGGGGAATGCAAGGTTTTGTTGTCATGGGAACCATGATTGTGATTAATGCAGACAATTTAGTTTTAGAAGCTGTGCGAGAAAATATAGAAAAACAAAACTTAGATGGCAATACGATAAGATTAAGTGCGACGTTAATTAATGATGTGTTAATTTGTCGTGCCCTGGCGAATCAAGCAGAGACAGCAAGAGAAAGTTTTATTGATATTTGGAAAACATTACGCCCTCTTGTAATGCAGCGTACAGCAGTTGCACCACGAATTTGGTATACTTAGAAAATAATAATTAGATAATTAATATACAGGAAAAAAGTTATGGAACTTTCACCCCGGGAAAAAGATAAATTACTTTTATATACAGCTGCTATCGTTGCAAGAGATCGTAAACAGCGTGGCGTAAAGTTAAATTACCCGGAAGCTATCGCTCTCATTTCATCAGAAATTGTTGAAGGTGCACGCGACGGTAAAAGTGTTGCTGAGTTAATGAGTTACGGAACAACGTTATTAAAACGTGATGATGTTATGGAAGGTATTCCGGAAATGATTCATGACGTACAAGTAGAAGCAACCTTTCCGGATGGCACTAAGTTAGTGACTGTACATAACCCGATTCAATAATCATCTCATGGAGAAAATTATGATACCAGGCGAATATTTTATAGATGATGGCGAGATAGAACTCAATGCCGGTCGGAAAACGTTAACAATGAGTGTTGCCAACTCAGGTGACAGACCTATTCAGGTTGGATCGCATTATCATTTTTATGAAACAAACTCAGCATTGAATTTTGAGCGTGAAGCAACACGCGGATACCGTTTAAATATCGCGGCAGGCACAGCGGTAAGATTTGAACCTGGTCAAACACGTACGATTGATCTTGTTGAATATGCAGGTGACAAAAAGATTTATGGTTTTAATGGCGACGTCATGGGCGCCTTATAACGGAGAAGATTCATGGTTACGATCAACAGACAAGCATATGCAGAAATGTATGGCCCTACTAAGGGCGATAGAATACGTTTAGGTGATACTGAATTATTAATCGAAGTCGAACGCGACTACACTACCTATGGTGATGAAGTTAAGTTTGGTGGTGGCAAAGTCATTCGTGATGGTATGGGGCAAAGTCAACGCACTGCAAAAGAGGTCGTTGATACTGTTATTACAAATGCGTTAATTATTGATCATTGGGGTATTGTAAAAGCAGATATTGGGATTAAAGATGGCCGCATTGTTGGTATTGGTAAAGCGGGTAATCCCGATGTACAACCTGATGTTGATATTGTTATAGGGCCAGGTACGGATGCGATCGCAGGTGAAGGCCAAATTATTACCGCGGGTGGCATCGATGCGCATATCCATTTCATTTGTCCACAACAAATTGAAGAAGCATTAATGTCTGGCGTGACGACCATGTTAGGCGGTGGAACAGGGCCATCAACAGGAACGAACGCAACAACCTGCACGCCAGGGCCTTGGCACATTCATCGCATGTTGCAAGCGGCCGATGAGTTACCCATGAATATTGGTTTTTTAGGAAAAGGAAATGCCAGTTTGCCTATTCCGTTAGAAGAGCAAGTTGTTGCAGGTGTAATGGGGCTTAAGTTACACGAAGACTGGGGCACAACACCTGCGTCGATTGATAACTGCTTAACTGTTGCAGAAGCAATGGATGTGCAGGTTGCAATTCATACGGATACCCTGAATGAATCAGGCTTTGTTGAAGATACCTTAGCTGCATTTAAAGGACGTGCTATACATACGTATCATACGGAAGGTGCGGGCGGCGGACATGCGCCAGATATTATTCGTGCTTGTGGTGAAGATAATGTTTTACCTTCAAGCACAAATCCAACTCGACCTTACACAGTGAATACGATTGATGAACATTTAGATATGCTAATGGTTTGTCATCATCTTGATCCAAGTATTCCCGAAGATGTGGCTTTTGCTGAATCACGTATTCGTAAAGAAACCATTGCGGCGGAAGATATTTTACATGACCTGGGTGCTTTTTCTATGATCGCCTCTGACTCGCAAGCGATGGGACGTGTAGGTGAAGTGGTTATTCGTACCTGGCAAACGGCACATAAAATGAAAGTGCAACGTGGGCCATTAGCCGGTGATTCTGAAAGAAACGATAATAATCGAGTTAAACGTTACATTACAAAATATACCATCAACCCTGCTATTACACATGGCATTGCGCATGAAGTTGGTTCTATAGAGGTGGGGAAGTTGGCAGATTTAGTCTTATGGAAACCCGCATTTTTTGGCGCTAAGCCTTCGCTGATTATAAAGGGTGGAATGATTGCGGCGGCCCCGATGGGTGATCCTAATGCTTCTATTCCAACGCCACAGCCGGTTCATTATCGCCCAATGTTTGGTGCATTAGGTGGAGCGAGGGCGAATACCAGTATAACCTTTGTTTCGCAAGCGGCGCTTGATGCAGGTATTAAAGAGAAGTTAAGTTTGCGTAAGATTGTAGCAGCAGTAAAGAACACGCGAAACATTCGTAAAAAAGATATGTTATTAAATTTTTATCAACCAACAATTGAAGTCGATTCGCAAACGTATGAAGTTCGTGCCGATGGTGAATTATTAGTTTGTGAACCTGCAACGGTATTACCATTAGCGCAGCGTTATTTTTTGTTCTAACAATATTGAGTATTTACAAATGGTTTTAAAAGTATATGAACGAATCGATGACGTCAGTGATGAAGATAAACAAACGCAATCTCTTTTAACTTTACCGTTTGATTTAAGACAAAAGAGCCGTTTAAAAGCACAATTAGATGATGGTACAGACGTTGGTTTAGTTCTTTCACGCGGTGAACTATTACGCGGTGATGATTATTTACGTGCTGAAAATGGATTAGTCATTAAAATTATTGCGGCACCCGAATCAGTGAGTACAGTTGAGCATAATGATCCATTAATGCTAGCAAGAGCAAGTTATCATTTAGGTAATCGCCATGTGCCACTACAAATAAATAAAAAATGGTTACGCTATACCCATGATCACGTATTAGATGAAATGTTGATAGGCTTGGGCTTAAATGTAAAATGCGAAACGGCACCTTTTGAACCTGAGGCCGGTGCATATGGCGGTGGACACAAACATGGTGATGATGAACAACATAGTCATGACCATAATCATTCTCATACACATTAAATAAAATAACGTGAAACCTGAATCGCAATTACGCTTATGGCAGTTGATCAGCCCGACACTACCTGTTGGTAGTTTCGCGTATTCGCAAGGCTTGGAATATGCCGTTGAAACAGGTTGGGTGAGTAATGAAGGTGAAACATCAGATTGGATTAATGGGCAAATACGAAAAACATTATCGACGTTGGATATTCCTGTAATGCAGCGAATATATGATGCCTGGAAGATGGCTGATTATGAAAAAGTGATTTATTGGAATCAATGGTTACTCGCGGCAAGAGAAGCAAAAGAATTACATGACGAAGATATACAGTTGGGCCATGCATTACATCGTGTATTGCGAGGGTTAAATTTTGAACTTCCTATAACGGAACCAGTTGATTGGTGTTACGTGACATTGTTTTCATATGCGGCGATGACATGGGATATTCCCTTTACTGATGCTGCCAATGGTTTCCTATGGTCTTGGAGTGAAAATCAGATTGCGGCTGCTGTAAAGCTAGTTCCGCTTGGACAAACAGCGGGACAACGCGTTTTGTCAAAAGCGCTAATGCAAATACCACAAGCAGTTAAGTTAGTAGAAAATTTTAGTGATGATGATATAGGCGTGTTAGCACCTGGTTTAGGAATAGCCAGTGCTTTACATGAAACACAATATTCACGGTTGTTTAGATCTTGATAGAGGTAATGTATGAGTGATAGTCAGGTGTTAAGAGTTGGCATTGGTGGTCCTGTTGGTTCAGGTAAAACGGCATTGGTTGAAGCGTTATGCAAAAACATGCGTGATGATTATAACCTTGCAGTAGTGACCAATGATATTTATACAAAAGAAGATGCACAATTTTTAATGCGTAGCGGCGTATTATCTGATGATCGAATTGTCGGTGTAGAAACAGGAGGTTGTCCTCATACAGCAATACGAGAAGATGCGTCAATGAATTTAAGTGCGGTTGAAAATCTGCAAAATAATATTCCTGGGTTACAAATGGTGTTTGTAGAAAGTGGTGGTGATAATCTAAGCGCAACGTTTAGTCCTGAACTTTCTGATTTAACAATTTATGTTATTGATGTTTCTGCAGGCGATAAAATTCCTCGTAAGGGTGGGCCTGGTATAACTAAATCAGATTTACTAGTGATTAATAAAATAGATTTAGCGCCATATGTTGGAGCTTCACTTGAAGTAATGGAGAGGGATGCACTTAAGATGCGAGGTGAACGGCCCTTCATTTTTAGTAACCTTAAAAGCGGTAAAGGTCTTTCTGGAATTATTGATTTTATTGTGTCGCAAGGCATGTTAAGTAAAGCCAGTTAAGTAAGAAGAAAGATTTAATATTTAATTATCCAGCAAAGATTTTGTTCAAAATCTAATTATTGTCATATTTATGTAATAAAGCGCACATGAAGTGTGCGCTTTAGCTGTATGCACGCACCACATTAGAGCGTAAGTTTTCGTACCGTAGTTAGAGGTGCCCCTATCTTATTGATATATATGGCTTAATTTTGTTGGCACAGCCCTTGCTCTATAGAAAATATCGCCAGTTAAGTCAGTCATAGATTGCACTAGATGGCTGGTTATATGAAGACAACAAACAACTAACTTATGTTTTGGGAGAAATAATCAAATGAGCTTAAAAAATAAATTTAAACTTTCTTCAATTGCTCTAGCTTCAGCTGTGGCAATGGGGACATTGGCTACACCAACAACGGCGAGTGCTGAAGTTGCCTACAATGTGGGTGTCGTCTCTAAGTACCTTCTGCGTGGTATTTTTGAAGAGAATAAAGGTACTGCTGTTCAAGGTGGTGTTGACTGGAATAATAGTGACGGTTGGTATGCTGGTTGGTGGTTTTCAAGTTTAGGCTACGAGTACGAAGCTACTTCAGACAACAAGACAAACCAAAGGGGTTTCGAAAATGATCTCTATGGTGGATACTCAGGATCATTAGGTAAAGGAATTTCTTACGAAGTTGGTTTGCTTCAGTACGTTTATGCAAATGTTGCAAACTCTAATCTGTTAGAAGCTACCGGTAAACTATCCCTTGGTGATTTTTACGTGGGTGCGCAGTATCTATTATCTGATGGTTGGTGGGGTAATGCTGGTGACATTTACTGGAAAGCCGGTTGGTCGACTACAGTAGCCAGTGATGTTGGTCTTGCACTTGATTATGGTTACTACACCTACAATGACAGCGATAATAGTAAGTTAGGATCTGCCACTACTAGCACTTCTGGTTTCCGTCATTTAAATCTGACAGCCTCGAAGCCTATCGGTAAAACAGGTGCTAATGCTTATGTACAGTATACCTTCGCTGGCGAAGATCGTACCGGTAAAAAATACAACAACTCAATGGTTGCTGGTATTACTTACGGTTTCTAAGCGATTTTTCACGTTAGAAAAGGCGGCTGATATAACAGCCGCCTACTTTCCAATTAAAACAATCCCGGAGATTTCAAATGCATAGCTGGATTAAAAAAGTAACGCAAATCACAGTAGTTGGTGTTGCGATTTTAGGTTTGACGACGACTGCGCAAGCTGCTGATACGATTAAGGTTGGTGTACTTCATTCTCTATCGGGCACGATGGCGATTAGTGAAACAACACTAAAAGACACTGTGTTAATGATGATTGATGAGCAAAACAAAAAAGGTGGTTTATTAGGTAAAAAACTAGAAGCCGTTGTGGTTGATCCAGCTTCTAACTGGCCACTGTTTGCAGAAAAAACACGTGAACTTATTTCAAAGAAAAATGTAGATGTGATTTTTGGTTGCTGGACTTCTGTTTCACGTAAGTCGGTATTACCAGTTATTGAAGAGTTAAATGGCTTGCTATTTTATCCTGTGCAATATGAAGGTGAGGAATCATCAAAAAATGTTTTCTATACAGGTGCTGCGCCAAACCAACAAGCAATTCCTGCAGTTGATTACTTAATGAAGGAAGTAGGCGTTAAACGTTGGGTGTTAGCGGGTACAGATTATGTTTATCCACGTACAACAAATAAAATTTTAGAAGCATACTTGAAAGCAAAAGGCGTTAAATCAAAAGATATTATGATTAACTACACACCTTTTGGTCACTCTGATTGGCAGAGTATTGTATCAAAAGTTAAGAAGTTTGGTTCTGCAGGTAAAAAGACAGCTGTAGTTTCAACAATTAATGGTGATGCAAATGTACCTTTCTATAAAGAATTAGGTAACCAAGGCATTTCTGCAGAAGATATTCCAGTTGTTGCATTCTCAGTTGGTGAAGAGGAACTTTCAGGTATCGATACTAAACCATTAGTGGGTCATCTTGCTGCATGGAACTACTTCATGTCTGTTGATAATAAAGAAAATGACAAGTTTATTAAGTCATGGCAGTCATTTATCAAAGATAAAAAACGTGTAACCAATGATCCAATGGAAGCAACAGTTATCGGCTTTAATATGTGGGCAAAAGCAGTAACAAAAGCTAAATCAACAGATACAGATAAAGTTGAAAAAGCGATGATAGGTATTACTGTTCCAAATATGACAGGCGGCATAGCTAAAATGTTACCTAACCATCACTTAACTAAACCAGTTCTTATTGGTGAAATTCAGGAAGATGGTCAGTTTGAAACCGTATGGCAAACAGATGGTACAGTTCCAGGTGATGCATGGTCTGATTTCTTGCCAGGTAGTAAAGATGTTGTTTCAGATTGGGTTAAACTCAAATGTGGTAATTACAACACGAAAACGAAAAAATGTTCAGGACAAAATTTTTAGTTAAAAGTTTTTACTGAAATTCGATATGACTAATGGGCGTTTATACGCCCATTGGTTTATTTAAAAAAAATAATCAAAATAAGGCGCGCAGTAAGGTTTTTTCATGCTGACAAAATAATAATGGAATATCATTCACTACAAACAATTTATAAAAAATTATTTATAGCTTTATTTGTTCTGGTGTTGACAACAGTGTCGACATTAACTCTGGCAGAAGTAAATGATTTTGCTAGCGCAAGCAGTATGCTCTCGGCAAAAAAATTTAAAGAAAAAGAAAATGCTATAGATGCAGTTATGCAATCTGCAAAAACAAAAGAAGACAATGCTCGTGTACTCTATTTATTGCAGTCTTTACTGGCAGGTGATTTGTATTATAAAAAATCAGACAAAATGATAGTGGTTACTAATAAACTTGATGGCGAATATTTCATCGTTGACGTAGTGAGCAGTGAAAAATTAGGTGTTGTTAATAAAAGTAAACTAAAAAAAATTACCGTCAATAACAAATTAAGACGTAAATTACGCTCATATATTTCTCAGCTAAGCTTAGAAAATGATGATCCCAATGTTCGTCTGGCAGCCATACAGAATATGATGGGTGCTTCATCAGAAGAGCATGTAAAAGACATTCGTGGAAAATTAATTACCGAAAAAAACTCTTCCGTAAAAGATGCAATGCAAACATTAGTTGCATTGATTGAAATGGATTCTGAGAATAAAGATGTGCGTGTAAGCGCATTAAACAACTTATCTGAGAGTCTAGAACCTAAAGCACGTAATAAAATAATAAGCTTGTTAGAAAAAGATGATGCTGGAAATTATCTTGAAGAAGATAAAGATATTTTATATGCAGCAATAAAAGCAAAGCGAAAAATAGATGAACGCCGAGACACATATGCTTTTTTTGAGAAAATATTTTTTGGCCTAAGTTTAGGCTCTGTTTTATTGCTTGCGGCTATTGGTTTAGCAATTACCTTCGGAGTGATGGGGGTAATCAATATGGCCCATGGTGAGTTGATCATGATTGGAGCTTATACAACTTATGTTGTTCAGCTTTTAATGCCGAATCATATTGAGTATTCCTTGCTGGTGGCTGTTCCTGCTGCTTTTATTGTTTCAGGTTTATTTGGTATTGCTATTGAGCGTGGCGTTATTCGGTTCTTATATGGTCGCCCACTTGAAACATTGCTTGCAACCTTTGGTATCAGTTTAATTTTACAACAACTCGTAAGAAGTATTTTTTCACCGTTAAATCGTAGTGTTGAAACACCATTATGGATGAGTGGTGCATTAGACATAAATCCGGTTTTTGCAATCACTTATAATCGTTTGGCGATCATTATATTTAGTTTAATTGTTTTTGCTTTATTGATGCTTATTCTAAAGAAAACTTCTCTGGGCTTAAAAGTCAGAGCAGTATCACAAAATAGAGCAATGGCTCGCGCGATGGGAATACGTAGTGAATGGGTGGATGCAATGACATTTGGGCTGGGCTCAGGCATTGCAGGCATTGCAGGTGTTGCTTTGAGTCAATTAACTAATGTTGGCCCCAATCTAGGGCAAACTTACATCATTGATTCATTTTTAGTTGTGGTTTTTGGTGGGGTAGGTAATTTGTGGGGAACACTCGTGGCAGCGATGTCTTTAGGCGTGTTTAATAAGTTTTTAGAGCCTGTCGCTGGTGCTGTACTCGCAAAAATTTTAATACTCGTGTTTATTATTTTATTTATTCAGAAAAAGCCTCGCGGGTTGTTTCCGCAAAAAGGCCGTGCGGCGGAGAATTAAGTTATGCAAGGAAGTATTTTTTCACAAATATTTAATGAGAGAAATAGCCAGGTATTTCTTGGTCTTCTGATTTTTATTGCTGTTGTTGTACCAATTTTAAATTTATTGGTTCCTGCAGATTCAATTTTTCATCTTTCGACCTATACCGTTACTTTATTGGGTAAATATTTATGTTTCGCTTTGTTAGCAATAGCACTTGATTTGGTGTGGGGCTATGCAGGTATTTTAAGTTTAGGTCATGGTGCTTTTTTTGCATTAGGTGGTTATGCCATGGGTATGTATCTAATGCGCCAAGTTGGTGACCGAGGTGTTTATGGTAATGCTGAGTTGCCAGATTTTATGGTTTTTTTGAATTGGCAAGAGTTACCCTGGTTTTGGCAAGGCTTTGATCAGTTCTGGTTTGCAATGATTATGGTTGCATTAGTACCCGGACTACTTGCTTTTGTTTTTGGTTGGTTGGCGTTTCGTTCACGAGTAACAGGTGTTTATTTATCAATTATGACGCAGGCACTAACGTATGCGCTATTACTTGCATTCTTCCGTAATGAAATGGGTTTCGGAGGCAATAATGGATTAACTGATTTTAAAGATATCTTAGGGTTTAATTTACAATCTGATAATACGCGCATAGCATTGTTCTTGATTACCGCTATAGCTTTAGCTGCAGCATATATTTTAGGTAAATACATAACGATGTCGAAATTTGGTCGTGTGATTATTGCGATACGTGATGCAGAAGATCGTGCCCGTTTTATTGGCTATAAAGTTGAAAGTTATAAACTTTGGTTGTTTGTAATCTCTGCGGTAATTGCAGGCATAGCTGGTGCGCTATACGTCCCACAAGTTGGAATTATTAATCCAGGTGAATTTTCACCTTTAAACTCTATTGAATTAGTTGTGTGGGTTGCTGTAGGAGGTCGCGGTACTTTATATGGTGCTGTCGTGGGAGCGATTTTAGTTAACTATGGAAAAACATATTTTACAGGGGCTTTGCCAGAAGTTTGGTTATTCGCTTTAGGTGCTCTTTTTGTCTTAGTAACGTTATATTTACCGAAAGGATTAATGGGGCTTTATGAGCAATTGAGTCAGCGTTATAAAAATGTGGAGGTTAAGGCATGAAGAGTTTAGATCAAGTTCGTGAGGTAATGCGACGCGATCGTGTTTTTGATTTCATGTTGCCACAAGGCATTAGTCCAATATTTTCTAATACTGTAGATACTTCACACAATGTGATTTTATATGTTGAAGATATTTCAGTCAGCTTTGATGGTTTTAAAGCGTTAAATGATTTAACGCTTTACATCAATGAAGGTGAGCTACGTTGTATTATCGGACCAAATGGAGCAGGCAAAACAACGATGATGGATGTCATTACAGGTAAAACAAGACCTGACAGTGGTTTAGCTTATTTTGGGCAAACCATGGATCTTACAAAAATGAGTGAGTATGAAATTGCCGATGCAGGTATAGGACGTAAGTTTCAAAAACCAACCATTTTTCCTGAGCATACAGTCTTCCAAAATCTTGAATTAGCGATGCAAATGAATAAAGGGGTTTGGCAATCTCTACGTTATAAGTTAAATAGTGAACAAAATGATCGAATTAATGATGTAATGAAGATTATTGGATTAAAACAAAAATTTAATCAACTTGCAGGCTCTCTATCTCATGGTCAAAAACAGTGGTTAGAAATTGGGATGTTGTTAACTCAAAATCCTCGCTTGCTTCTGGTTGATGAACCCGTTGCTGGTATGACACATCAAGAGATAGAAAGAACATCTGAGTTATTAACGAGTTTAGCAGGACAACACTCTGTTGTGGTTGTTGAACATGATATGGAATTTGTACGTTCAATCGCACAAACAGTTACTGTATTACATGAAGGTCATGTTTTAGCAGAAGGCAGTATGGATCAGGTACAAAATGATCCTAAAGTGATTGAAGTGTACTTAGGAGAATAGTGTGTTACTGATAGAAAATCTCAATCAATTCTATGGTGAAAGTCATATTTTATGGGATGTTAACGTTGATATTAAGAAAGGTGATTGCATTTGTTTAATGGGACGTAATGGTGTTGGGAAAACAACGTTGTTAAAAAGTATTATGGGTATGCTTGCGATTAGAAGTGGTACGATTAATTTTGATGGAATTGAGTTAGTTGGTAAGGATGCATCGATTCGTGCAAGATATGGAATTGGTTATGTACCGCAAGGGCGTGAAATTTTTCCTCAACTGACCGTAGAAGAAAATTTAAAAATAGGTTTGGGTTCTCGTCGTGATAAAGTACGAGAAATTCCAGAACATATTTTTGAAATGTTTCCCGTTTTAAAGCAAATGATAAAACGTCGTGGTGGTGATTTATCTGGTGGTCAACAACAGCAACTTGCAATTGGACGAGCGCTTGTTTTGGATCCAAAACTCCTCATTCTTGATGAACCAACTGAAGGTATTCAACCAAATATTGTTCATGATATTGGAACTGTAATTACGAGGCTTAATCAAGAACATCAAATTACTGTGCTGCTTGTTGAACAAAAACTTCCTTTTGCTCGTCGTGTTGGAAAACAATTTATCGTCATGGAAAGGGGGCGTTGTGCAGCCACAGGTGCAATGCAGGATCTTGATGAAAAAATTGTTAGTCAATATTTAACAGTTTAAAAAGTAGCGATTGAAAAACTCCATTCTCCCTATTTAGAAGTAAGAAGATTTTCAAGAGAGTGTGCACTAAATTGGTGCCCGCCTATTAAGTGCGTAATATTATGGTGCGTAATAAGGTTAAATTTTAGCAAGACACCTGCTATCTCATTGTTTTTATTAGTAAATATTTCTTGGCACGTCCTGTGCATTTACATCAAGCAGACATAACATTAAAAATCGGTTTTGTTAGTAAATGTAAATATTCTTTACATCTAAAAGTGATGTAAAGGATCTAATTATTAAGAGGGTAACATTTTATGAAATTAGTAATGGCTATCATAAAACCCTTCAAGCTCGATGATGTGCGTGAAGCGCTTTCAGAAATCGGGGTTCAGGGTATTACGGTTACTGAGGTAAAAGGTTTTGGACGTCAAAAAGGGCATACAGAACTTTACCGTGGTGCTGAATATGTAGTGGATTTTTTACCGAAGGTAAAAGTTGAAGCTGTAGTGGGTGATGACCTGGTTGATCAGGTTATTGAAGGCATTCAAAAGTCTGCACATTCCGGCAAGATCGGCGATGGCAAAATTTTTGTATCTACTATCGAACAAGCTGTTCGTATTCGTACCGGTGAGTCCGGCGACGAAGCATTATAATTGGGGAGTTAAAAAAGATGGAAAATCAAATTTTTGAGCTTCAGTACGCCATGGACACTTTTTACTTTCTGGTAATGGGTGCATTGGTTATGTGGATGGCAGCAGGTTTTGCCATGCTCGAAGCGGGTTTAGTTCGCTCTAAAAACACGACTGAAATTTTAACTAAAAACGTTGTCTTGTTTGCTATAGCTTGTACTGCTTACTTGGTCGTCGGTTATGACATTATGTATGGCGGTGGTATGTTCTTAAAAGACATCGCTTTAGATGGTGCTGCAAATGCTGATGCATTAACGGCAACTGTTTTAGCTGAATCTGCAAAAGCCGGTTTTGGTGGTGACTCAGTTTATTCAAATGCGTCTGATTTCTTCTTCCAGGTTGTATTCGTTGCGACTGCAATGTCTATTGTATCGGGTGCCGTTGCTGAACGTATGAAGTTATGGGCATTTGTTTTATTCGCTGTTGTAATGACTGCGTTTATCTACCCAATGGAAGGTAACTGGACATGGGGCGGTGGTTCTGTGTTTGGACTATATAGCCTGGGTGATGACTTTGGATTCTCTGACTTTGCCGGTTCAGGTATTGTTCATTTAGCCGGTGCGACTGCAGCACTAGCAGGCGTTATTTTATTGGGTGCACGTAAAGGTAAATATGGGCCTAACGGTGAAGTAAATGCAATTCCTGGTGCGAACTTACCATTAGCGACTTTAGGTACTTTCATCTTATGGATGGGTTGGTTTGGCTTCAACGGTGGTTCAGTACTAAAGCTGGGTGATATTGCAAACTCAAATGCGGTTGCTATGG
>Ga0316208_1001242_pt1 | contig 24824 bp, 22 predicted proteins | sample 3monopyrite_MG_FD_204944 | JGI IMG/M metagenome (GOLD analysis project Ga0316208, IMG submission 204944) | Microbial mat bacterial communities from mineral coupon in-situ incubated in ocean water Damariscotta River, Maine, United States -... | ecosystem: Environmental > Aquatic > Marine >... | reverse complement strand
GCAAGTGGTATCTACATGGTACAAATCCAAGGTCAAGGTGCAACTACCGTGAAGCGTTTGATCAAGCAATAAGCTTACAAACAATTTTAAATAGTCAAGCCCGCTCATTGAGCGGGCTTTTTTTATGATTGAACTTCGATACGTAATTTTGGAGAGTTGGACATTTCGTAAAAGATCCTTAACCCTTCATTCAACATTTTGGCATTTATATCATTACGCAGGCAAAGAACAGTTAATCCACTTTCATTTATATCCAACATTTCCTCATCGTAGGTCGTAATTTTTGTAAGGATGGCCAACATATTGGATGCTTCTATATCTGCTTTAGAAAACGAAACATGCTTAGTTGAATATTCCTCCATATCTAGGTTTCGGGAATTAATGAAATTAAGAATCTCTTTTTTAGTTAAATTAAAAACGCTTTTAGAAACTACAATTCCGTCTTCCGCTTTAGCTTTGTTCATGCCATTAAAAATTGTTGACTTCAATAATCCAACATGCAAGTCAACGGCTTCAGGGATTAAAACCACATCACTGTTTAACTGTGGCAACAAATTGGCCAAAATGGCAACTTGCGGTTCCTTTTCGAGAGCGCGTTGTAAACATTCAGTTACCAAAATATGGATTGGTTGTTCTAAAGACAGATGAACCGTAGTTGCATCACAACACTCCATTTTGTAAAAGTAAGCCTCCGAACCAAAGCTTTGTATCACTTTTTGAACATGCTTAAAAGTCTCTTGATTCACCTCGATTCCAAATATCTGGAGTTCATCTGGCGAATACTGTGTAGTTAATGGAAGAAGTAAAGTTGCAAACGGACCTGTGCCTGTATAAAGTACTCGAACAGGTTCATCTGGATAAGACTTTAATCGATCAGAAATAGCCTTATTTATTCCTCGTAAAAACTTCCGAGTTCGCATCATATCTTTGACACACAAGGCGGCCCATTTAGCACCAATCGCCACTCCCTGCTCTAGCTCAATATTTGAATCTTGCGCAGCCGTTTGAGTGTTAAAGCCTGACGCTTTTTCAAAAAGCGCTAACAAATCATCTACCCCCCTATTTAATTCCAAATAATCCAATGGTTCTTGAATAATAACCTTGGTAATTTGATCTAATTCTAACCTAAACGTTTCTGTGCTCATTATCCAAAACTAATATTTTTTAAGGCTAAAATTACGTACTTATACGGATTTGACTCAAAATCAAAGACTTATAAATTAGCATCAATTAATTAAATTATTTTGATCATGTATAAATTAACAGTTAAAAATAACTATGTCTGGCAAATTGAAGCAGACAATGGAGCTGTAAAAATTCCTGAGCACAGCGGGACTCACACTTTTACAGAAAGTGGTAGCGTATACTTACAAATTCCAGGCATTGGACAAATAGCATTTATCGATTTAGGCGAGAATAAACTAGAGGGATATCCAGAGGTAACTGAAACTTGGGGAGTACTCATACGCGCCAACAGCACCGAAGGGTATTATAGGTATGAAGGTGGCGGCAATTTGTCGGCAGTATTCGATGGCAACGGCACATGTACCTTGAGTACTACCAACGGAACTCTGATCCCAATTTACTTGGAGGAATTGATAGTAGATACTACCGGAATAAAAATTAACTAATTAAATACTTTACAATTATGGATCCATTTTTAGGACAAATCACCATGTTTGGTGGAAATTTCGCGCCCCGCGGTTGGGCGCTATGTGACGGACAACTCTTATCCATAAGCCAATACAGCGCTTTATTTTCTTTATTGGGAACAACATATGGCGGCGATGGACGTACCACTTTTGGTTTACCAGACTTGAGAAGTCGCGTACCTATGCATGCGGGACACGGACCTGGCTTAAGCAATAGACCTCTTGGTCAAAAAGGAGGAAGCGAAACCAATAGGTTATCGGTAGCTCAACTACCAGCGCATCACCATACGCTGAACGCTAAAGAAGAAGCAAATTCTGACGACCCTAGTAATAACTTTGTTGCGGGAACTGGGACAAACGCCTTTGGTACTGCAGCGGATGTTGCCATGAATCCTAATTCTACTGGCGACACAGGTGGCGGCCAAGAAGTAAACAACATACAACCTTACCAATGTATCAATTACATTATTGCATTGCAAGGTGTATATCCAAGTAGAAACTAACCATTTGTTATCTATAGTTAAAAAGGCTTGAGCAGTTTATTTCTCAAGCCTTTTTTTTAATCAATAAATCTCGTTAGTAGTTTAGGATACTGGCCCAATACAAATAAGGTTTCAACTCCCTTGATATCGGAGTCAACATCTAAATTAATCAAAGAATAAGGAATCGTTAAACCGCTTTCTTCGGTCGTTAAAACAAAAGGATCTAGTATGATCACCTCAGTTGATATAGCAACTAAGTCGTTCATACTTTTCTTCTCCTCGTCTAGCATCACAATTCGAGATTCGAATGAGATTTCAGATTTCGTGGATTTTTCAAAATACTTTTGTACGGATTCTTTTGAAACCTCAAACACAGTTTCTATAGATTCCTGTGCTCCAAAATAACAAGACTCCTTTTTTTCATTCATGTCTATAAATGATAAATCCAATCGTACTTGCTCTGGAATTAAAACCACATCGTTCTTTAACTGGGGAATTAAATTAAATGTTATGGCAACTTGAGGTTCCCTTGCTAAAGCCTGATGTAAACATTCGATTAAAACAATATCAACATCCATTCTCTTCTTTTCGAATTGAAAATTAGAAGCGTCGCAATGGTACATCTCTTTAACATAATCGTAAGCATCATATGCCTTTAGTAATCTTTTCACACTGTCAATGCAAACGGTGTGAGCTTCCAACAATATGAGTTGTACTTCTTTTGGGGTATATTTCGCCAATAGCGGCCAAACCAAAGCAGCAAAAGGCCCAGTACCAGCATATAGAATCGTAACAGGTTTTTCCGAATTGATCTTTCTATGTTCTGAAATAGCCATATCCATGGCCATTATAAAACGTTTTGTTCGCAAAACATCATCGATACACATGGCAGAAAATACAGGAGCAATGGCTTCACCCATTGGAAAAAGCAAACCTTCTTTATTTACTTCCGCGTCTAAATTCAGTCCTGTTGCCTCAAAAAAAAGAACCTTAAGTTCTTGAAGTGATTCTTTTGTTTGTTCGAAAGAGGCAGACTCGTCTAAAAGGGTTTCGACAATCGACTCGATTGGTTTAAATGGATTTTCAGATATCATTTTATAATTTCAATTCAAACAAAACTAAGAAAATATCCATACATGAAAATACGTATTTATCCGTATTACAATTCCTTGCCAGTTACATTAGTTTTGATGGGTAAAAAAGTGTGTTTTATCGAATTAATTATGAATAATGAGGGAGATAATGTACCTTGAGAGTCAACTAACTAATCCAATTATGAAAAACAATGCTTCGCGCAGAGTGTTTTTAAGAAACACTTTGTTCGCAACCAGTGGTGTTGCGCTCTTATCATCTCCCCTTCACGCTTTTTCTAATTCAACTTGTCCGTTTGAAGGTTACAATCCTTTTGCCGAACAAAAAACAGATTTACGATCATCTGGTTTTTTTGGACAACATGTAATTGTTCAAGGTACCGTGTATGATTCAGTTGGAAATCAACCTTTGACAAATGCCTCAATCGAAATTTGGCATTTATCTCCGAATTCCAATAAATTTCGACACCGTGGAAAAATGCTCACAAACAACTTAGGCGAGTACAAGTTTTTGACCGATTATCCAAATAAAGAGATCGGCAAAAATGCACGAATTTATTTTAAGATTTCTGGGGCAACAGATTCCTATTTCACCGAATTAGTTCTAAACCAATCGGGTGCTTATGTATCCAGTGATCATTGGTCGCGTAATAATCAACTTGGCAAAGAAATGTTTCCTAAAAAAGAGACTTTTTTAAACCAAACTAGTATACAATTTAATTTATCTATCTAACCTTTTTAAACTATATTATTATGTCAATTACAGATCCAACTTTAGCAGAAATCACAATGTTTGGTGGAAATTTTGCACCAAGATCTTGGGCCAATTGTGACGGCCAACTATTACCAATTGCGCAAAACACCGCTTTATTTTCTTTACTGGGAACTCAGTATGGAGGTGATGGAAGAACTACTTTTGCCTTACCAGATTATCGAGGACGTACTCCCGTTGGAATAGGGAATGGTCCAGGACTTACCCCAATCGTTCAAGCTGAAAGGGGAGGAAGTAACACAACTATACTCACTGTAGCCAATTTACCCTCTCATGGTCATGCTATTGCCGCCAGAGAGGAAGGAAATACTGATGATCCTAACGGCGCATTCGTAGCTGGTAGCGGCATGACTTCTTTTGGAACCGCTGCAGACGTAACTATGGCTAGCACTTCTGTAACGAACACAGGGGGCGGTCAAAGTTTTAACAATATGCAACCATTTCTAGGAACGCGCTTTATTATAGCACTATTTGGAACTTTTCCTTCTAGAAATTAATTTTTAGCAACTCAACTCCTCGTTTCATCAACTATCTAAAATTTAGAACAATGAAAAAAATTATTTTACTGCTCACGCTCATAGCAGTGAGTTTTAGTACGAATGCACAAACCCCCTTATCGGCTGGAGATATTGCCTTCTTAGGAAGTAATACTGATACCACACCCGATAATGTGGCTTTCGTGCTTTTGACTGATATTGACGCAGCCACTCAAATTATTTTCACCGATAGAGGATGGAATGATGTTGGAGGATTTTCTAACTTTGCTGGAGATGGTGAGTTAACTTGGACCTCAGGCGTGGCGCGTTCTGCAGGAGATGTAGTAGTTCTTGATTTATCGACTTTATCCGGTGGCGGTATCTACAGTATTTTTGGAGATCAACTTTTCGCGATTCAAGGAAGCATTGCAACACCAACTTTTATCGCAGGGATTCATTTCGATGTAACAGGTGGAACAAACGATGGCAATTGGGATGGTGCCGCAACTTCCAACGGTACTTCGGCGCTACCTAATGCGTTATCGAATGGGGATACAGCTATTCGATTGGCTACTCCCGCAAACGCAGAACAAGACAATTGGCAATTTAGCTGTGCTATTGCAGGAATTAACCCTGTAACCGGAACTCCAGCAATCATTCGTGCCATTTTACATGATCGTTCATATTGGGCCTTTAACAATGCCGGAGGGTTTAATCCCGCGGTAGAAGCAGGTTGTACGGTTTCAGTGATGGTAGCTAGCGATACAACACCGCCGGTGATTATGTGCGCGCCTACTCCACCAGCAGTAACTGCCGGTATTAATGGGATGGCGGCAGTACCAGACGTGGTATCAGGTAGTTCGGCTACCGACGACACCTCTTTACCAGCCAACATAACTATTACGCAAATGCCTACAGCAGGCAGTATGGTAGGTGTTGGTGTAAACATGATTACCGTAACAGCCATGGATGAAGCGGGCAACAGCGCGAGCTGTATGATTCCCTTTACGGTAAACGAACCGCCTTCCACCCCATTAGGTCCCGGAGAAGTTGCCTTTGTTGGATTTAACTTAGACGGTAGCGACGGATGGGCCTTTGTGGTTTTAAAAGATATTATAGCGGGAACAAATATAAAGTTTACCGACTGTGGAATAACAAATCCAAATACCATTAACTGTCTTTCTGGAGAAAGTACCAACGTATGGTATGCTCCTACGGCTATCACGGCGGGAACAGTAGTGAGTCTTGATGGGAGCTTCTTTGTAACTGGACCTTTATCTAATGCAGGTGATCAAATCTTAGCCTTTCAAGGCACCGAAGCAGCACCTCAATTTATCACAGGAATTCACTCCAACATTGAAGCTGGTACAACAAGTGATGCCGACTGGGATGGTGGATCTGCAAACAACGACGAATCTGCCCTACCCGATCAATTAACCAATGGTGTAAATGCCATACGATTACATAACGCAGAAACAGAGATAGACAACTGGCAATTTAATTGTGCTACCGCAGGAGGTCCTGGCCTTTCAGGAACTGCGGCCGATTTATCTGCGCTTATTAATAATTTAAGCAATTGGAATAATAGCGATACTGCAGAATTTGTACCTGCTGCCTTAGCTACATGTACTTATACAGTATTTACCACAACATTTACGGCTCCCGCAGATCTATGTATCGATGCTGGAGTACAGGCCGGTCTTAGCGGCGGACTTCCAACGGGAGGTGTGTACAGCGGATTTGGTGTAACAGATGATGGCAATGGAATGACCTATAGTTTTGATCCTGCTGCTGCAGGTGCTGGAGTGATTACTATTACTTATACCGAATCTGGAATTCCAGCAACCGATGATGTAGAAGTATTTGCTCTACCAACCGTAGGCTTCACAGCTCTTGCCGATCTTTGCGTTGATGCTGGAGTTCAAGCCGCCCAAGGTGGTGGAACACCTGCACAAGGAACTGCTGCTGGTGACATGGGAGTATACAGTGGTACAGGGGTTACCGATAACGGAAATGGCACAGATTATGATTTCGATCCTGCTGCTGCAGGCGTGGGAGTGCATACTATTACATATACGTATACCGACGAAAATGGATGTAGCGCAAGTGCTACTGATGATGTGGAAGTATTTGCGTTACCTACAGTTACGTTTACTGCCCCTGCCGATCTTTGTATTGATGCAGGTGTGCAAACAGGACTTGCTGGCGGAACTCCAACAGGTGGAACCTATAGCGGTCCTGGTGTTACCGATGATGGAAATGGAATGACTTACAGCTTCGATCCTGCCGCTGCAGGTGTAGGAGTACATACACTAACATACACCTTTAGTGATGGTAATGGTTGTATAGGTTCAGCAACAGACGATATTGAGGTGTTTGCATTGCCAACGGTTGCTTTTACAGCTCTCGCTGATCTTTGTATCGATGCGGGTGTTCAAGCAGGTCTTGGTGGTGGAACTCCGCCGCAAGGAACCGCTACTGGTGACCTAGGCGCCTACAGCGGGCCTGGAGTGACCGATGATGGGAACGGAATGACCTATAGTTTTGATCCTGCTGCTGCAGGTGTAGGTACACATACGCTTACCTATACCTATACGGACGAAAATGGATGTAGTGCAAGTGCAACGGACGATGTAGAAGTATTTGCTTTGCCAACAGTAGCCTTTACAGCACCCGCCGATCTTTGTATCGATGCAGGTGTGCAAGCAGGTCTTGGAGGAGGAACACCGCCGCAAGGAACAGCTGCTGGAGACATGGGTGTTTACAGCGGTGCAGGAGTTACCGACGATGGGAACGGAATGACGTATAGTTTTGATCCTGCTGCTGCAGGCGTAGGAGTGCATACTATAACATATATGTATACTGATGAAAATGGATGTAGCGCAAGTGCTACTGATGATGTGGAAGTATTTGCCTTACCTACAGTGACGTTTACAGCACCTGCAAGCCCAATTTGCCCTGGAGAAGTTCTTACAGGACAAGGGGGAGGAACACCGACAGGTGGAGTCTATAGTGGCCCAGGTGTAACTAATGATGGAAACGGAATGACCTATAGTTTTGACGCAGGTGCGGCTGGTTTAGGAACACACACCATAACATATACATTTACTGACGCAAACGGATGTACAGCAAGTGCATCAGATGATGTAACGGTGGAGGATACAACACCGCCTACCATTACATGTCCTGCGGACGTGACTATAGAATGTGGTGCTGATACATCATCTGCGAGTACGGGTGTTGCTACAGGAACGGACAATTGTGGTTCGCCAGTGATTACCGAATCTGACGTTTCGGTTCCTGGATGTGGAAATACTGAAATAATTACGAGAACATGGACTGCCGATGACGGTAATGGAAATACCGTTTCTTGTGTGCAAACTATTACGGTGGTAGACACTACACCCCCAGTTATCACTTGCCCAGCAGATGTTACTTTGGAATGTGGAACCGGTGGAAGTTCAACTGGCACCACTATGGCTTCTTACACAGGCGGTACCCAAAGTTGGCCTACGACTCAAACTGGGCTCGTTGCCACATTAACAGCAGATGTTACAGGTATTCCAGCTGCGGCAACCATACTAGATGTGAATGTATCAATGGAAGTAGATCATAGCTGGGTGGGAGACTTGGAGATGACACTCATTAGCCCTGATGGAGGTTCTGTATTAGTATTAGCAGACCCAACTTGTGGCGGCTCCGGTAATTCTGACAACGTAATTGCAACTTTAGATGACGAATCTGGAGTTGGTTCAATTTCCGCAAACTGTACGGCAGGAGTGGATACAGGAGGAGCTCCTAATCCAGATGCCTGTCCTCAAGAATATTTAGTAAGCGCTGCCATTGACGGAACATTCAATCCGGACAACCCTCTCTCGGCCCTAGACGGTGGTTCCGCTTTAGGAACTTGGACGCTACAAGTTGTTGACGATGCAGGTGGAGATGCAGGTTGTATACACGCATTCTCTGTAACGGTTGAATGGGAGAATATTGGTGGAGTAACCGACACGAGTCCGGCGGTAACAGGAACTGCTACTGCAACGGACGGTTGTGGCACACCAGTGGTTACATTTGTTGATGCAGTTGTCTCCGATTGTGGAAATACAGAAACCATAACTAGAACCTGGACAGCTATAGATGCTTGTGGAAATGCATCGAGTTGTGATCAAATTATTACTGTGGTTGATACCACTCCTCCAGCCATTACTTGCCCAGCCAATATTTCGGTAAATAATGATCCAGGAGTTTGTGGAGCCATAGTAACCTATGCCGCACCTGTTGGTACTGATACCTGTGGCACTCCAACAACTACACAAATTGCTGGTTTGGCTTCAGGAGCAACGTTCCCAGTTGGAACAACTACGAATACGTTTGAAGTAGATGATGGCTGTGGAAATATGGTGACTTGTTCATTTGATGTGACGGTAACCGATAACGAACCGCCAGTGGCTGTATGTATGGATATCACCGTTCAATTAGATGCAACAGGAGATGCAAGCATAACAGCAGGAGATATCGATGGTGGAAGTACCGATAATTGTGGAATTGCTTCGTTGGCTGTGAGTCCTGCGACATTCGATTGCAGCGATGTTGGGCCTAACACTGTGACCTTAACGGTAACTGATGTCAACGGATTAAGTAGTACTTGTACTGCCACTGTAACTGTGGAAGACAATGTGGCACCAGATGCGGTTTGCCAAAACATTGATGTGTTCTTAGATGCTTCTGGAAACGCTAGTATTGTTCCTGGAGATGTAGATGGAGGTTCTAGTGATGCCTGTGGTATTGCGTCAACAACCATCGATATTATGGACTTCACTTGTGCCGATGTAGGACCAAATGATGTTACTTTAACTGTAACCGATAACAACGGAAATGTAAGTACTTGTGTGGCAGTTGTAACTGTGATTGATGATATTGATCCGGTAATTGCATGTCCAATGAATGTGAGTGCAGGAACCGACGCTGGTATTTGTGGAGCTGTTGTGAGCTTCCCAGATGCAATAGCCATTGATAATTGTGGCGTAGCTTCTGTGGTGCAAACCATGGGTGATCCAAGTGGAAGTGTATTCCCAGTTGGGGATACGACCATCGAGTTTACAGCAACTGACGTAAACGGAAACACAGCCGTATGTAGTTTTGTAATTACAGTTACTGATGATGACGCTCCAGTAGCAGTTTGTCAAGACATTACGGTTCAATTAGACGACTTTGGTATGGCTACTATTGTGGCTGCCGATGTGGATGGTGGAAGTACCGATAACTGTGGAGTAGACAGTTTAAGTATTGATATGGACACGTTCGATTGTAGCAATGTAGGCGACAATACAGTAACCTTAACTGTTACCGATGCGGAAGGAAATAGTAGTACGTGTACTGCCATCGTAACTGTAGAAGACAATGTGGCTCCTGTAGCAGTTTGTCAAAACATTACCGTTCAATTAGACGCAAGTGGAACGGTAACTGTAGACCCAATGTTAGTAGACGGTGGTAGCACAGATGCTTGTGGTATTGCTTCGTTCTCGTTGGATATCGATACTTTCGATTGTTCGAATGTTGGAGATAATGATGTAGTTCTTACGGTAACCGATGTCAACGGAAACACCAGTACATGTATGGCTGTTGTGACGGTTGAAGATGACAGTACACCAACAGTAACTTGTATGGATATTACGGTGGAACTAGATGAAAATGGTGAAGCGAGTATTACTGCAGAGGATGTTGCAACATTCGATGATTCGTGTGGTATAGAAACCACAGGGGTGGATATTACCACATTCGATTGTAACGATATAGGAACACCAATTACGGTAACGGTATTTGTACTTGATAACAATGGCAACATTGGTACTTGTATGGCCGAAGTAACTGTTGTAGATCTATTGGCTCCAGAACTCGTTTGTCCTGCCGATGAGACAGTAGGAACTATTGGTGGTGTGTATACAGTTCCAGATTACTTTGGAGAAGCACTGGCAACAGCTACCGACAACTGTACCGATCCAGTGACGATTACTTCACAAACTCCAGCCGCGGGAACTACCCAAGGTGCAGGTGACTTTGTGGTAACCTTAACTGCAGAAGATGCATTTGGAAATGTTTCTACGTGTGACTTTACCATAACGGTAGATCCAACTCTTGGAGTTGACGGACCAACAAGTCTAAGCAATGCTAACATAGTAATGTATCCAAACCCAGCCAGAAACACAGTGAACTTGAGCAACCCTCAAGCCATTGCTCTGGAAGAGGCTCAAGTATATGATATGACAGGACGTTTGGTAAGAACCTATAACTTACAAGATATGGGAACCGAAAGAGCCTTGGATGTTTCATCCTTAGCAACAGCTACCTATACTGTGATCATCACAGGACAAGGTGGATTTATTACCAAGCAATTGATAAAAGAATAAATTAGATTTTGTTCAATTAAATATGAAACCCTCAACATTTTGTTGGGGGTTTTGTTATTTTAGATGCCACTATAACAATTTACCTATGTTACCTTGGCACCAATATGTTTTAGGATTTTTACTTGTAATTGCAGGTATTCCCCATTTTACTAAACCGAATCTTTACAAGAAAATTTTACCTCCTTACCTTCCAGCCCACAGTAGTATAGTGTTGGCCAGTGGTATTGCAGAAATGATTCTTGGGATGACGTTGCTCAACCCTGAAACGCAGACGTATGCTGCTTGGGGTATTATTGGTATGCTACTGCTCTTTTTACTGGTACATTGGCATATGCTACAAAACAAAGATGCCTCTCTCAAGCTACCAAAATGGGTTCTTATGCTTCGTATCCCCTTGCAATTTGGATTGATGTATTGGGCTTATCAATATGTGTAATATGAATTTGTTTTCGGAAGAAGCTGGGAACGATAAAATAATACTTCCATTATCAGATGGGGATGTTACCTACTACCCATCATTTTTTTCAGAGGAAAAAACAACGGCCTATTTTCAGAAAATAAATAGTGAAACTCAATGGCGTGAAGATTCTATTAAACTATTTGGTAAAACTTATTTACAACCACGCCTTACTGCCTTATACGCTTCAAATAACAAACCGTACTCCTATTCGGGAATTACAATGAATCCACTCCCCTTTACCGATACAATTGCCGAAATTAAAAATGAAATCGAACAGCAAACTAAGACTACCTATACAACGGTACTTATCAATTTATATAGAGATGGAAACGATAGCAACGGATGGCACAGCGATGACGAAAAGGAGTTGGGAACCAACCCCTGTATCGCATCTATAAGTCTGGGGACGAAAAGACGGTTTCAATTAAAGCACAAAAAAGAGAAAGCAATTCGTTTTTCTTTAGACCTTAATCACGGAAGTTTATTACTCATGAAGGGTGCTACTCAGCATCATTGGAAGCATCAAATTCCGAAGCAAAAATTAATTACCTCTCCACGTATTAATTTAACTTTTCGACTGATTAAATAATCTTGTTTTTGGATCCAGAAGATAAGAAACCAAAGTGTAACACGAAAAGACAACTAAGCACAATAGTATGGTAAATAAGACGCGTGTATAAACTTCCAGCCAGAATAAACAATACCATGATAAGCGAAATGGCAAATCCAGTGCGAACTGCCTTTTTCGTTTGCGTTCCTGTAATAATAAGTAAGCCCGTGAAAAATTCTAAAAACGGAAATAATGTTGCACCAATGGTTAGAACACTTTCTGCCAAATAAGTTCTCTCGAATGTATTCACAACAAAATCTGCATAACCAGAAATCATAAAAACCCGATATAACCCATGTATCAAAATTAATCCACCTGTAAACCATCTAAGCAAGCTATAAGAACTCACCTCCTTTTTGATAATACTATACTTCCTATTCATTAAAACTTATGCATTTAAAGGATGTAACTCCTTCTTTTAAACTCTCTTCAAAGAGATACCATTCTCATTAAATTGGGCGCAAAAGTACTGATAGATAACGAGTTAAAAAAAGACACACGCCTTCGAAAACGATTTCGGTTCATAAAAAATGAGTCTTTTCGTTATTATGCATGCATAATAAGGTGAAGTACAAATTAATTTATTCGAATGTTAAAAAAATTAGGCTATTGGAATATGTCGTTCAGTAGATGAGCTAGTCGAATACCTCCTTTTTGAAGCTGAGAGCGCACGACATTTAGATAATCGTACATATAACGATACCCTAGTTTTTCTCCAGAAGAAGTTGTCTCGTATATTTTTTTGCAAAGTGCTCTGCTTTCATACATCCAGTCCGTTACAGTACCTTGTTGTAGCTGTTCAAATTGTTCTTTGGATAACTTAGCCTCGTTAGCTGCCAATTCGGTATAGGACATACGATAACTTTCAATCATTTTCGTATCCCATACGGAGTGTAAGTTTGTTCCCTCATCAAACCATCGCACTTGAAATCTATTCCCTCCACGATCTTCCGCCATACCCACGTGCAAAGGCTGGTGTAAATCTCCAACAAAATGCACCAACATACGCAAATGAAAGGCTTTGTCTTCTTGGGATGCCGATGCATCTTTCAAAACAGCAATACACTCTTTTATTGCTTGATTTAAATCCCCTCTTTCACTTTTAGGATGTTTCTCGTAGGTACTTTCGAATGGAAAATTCACATAATGCCAAGGGCCATATTTCCTGAACGCATCGTCACTTTTAATTTCATCACCATAGGTTGATACTAGGGCCAAGGACTCTCCTTTAAGTAGTTTGTCGATAGCTCGTTTTGCTTTTTTTGAAAGGTACTTTTCGGCAATTTCGCCCGTAGCACGATGTCCCGTTTTACCCCAATCATCAGCTGCAGAAACTGAAAAGTTTGATATCATCAAAAAACACAAAAAAAGAATAAATTGTTTCATACCTAAGGTCTTTCTACAAAGATACTTTTTCTGCGGTTAAGAGACCATTAATTTTTAACGAAGACTGCGCTATTTCTTGATGAATTTTTTGATGATTGTTTGGCCTTCAGAAGTAATTTTGATAAAATACAATCCGTCACTCAAATGGGATACATCAACCCTATTTTCCGAAATAAGCGCACTAGATGTTATTAATTTTCCGTTGATATCAAACAAAGCAATTTCCTCAATCAAGGCATTTGGAAGATTCCATTCTATATAGTTTTGAGTGGGATTCGGAAATACTGTAAACTTGTTTGCTAGCTCTTGATTGGCAATACTAAGTATATTCCCCAATTTTAAAGTCCAGTAGTCATTGCTACCTACATTATCCTCTGTCTTATCTCCAGAGATATCTGAAAACGATGAACAGCTCATGAACAAGTCATCTCCGCTTGGCGCAAATTCTCCAAAAAATAAAACATCCCCCTCACTTCCGCCGATGGTATTCTGCCCAATAATAGTACCTGAAGCATTAAGTTTAACAAACCATAAGTCGAAACTACCATTCGAATTTTCAATTTTATCTCCTCCCGCATCTGAATTAGAATGCCCGATTACCACATAACCTCCATCGTCTGAAGGATAGGTATACCCTAAATCTTCAGAATTTAAAGCTCCAATAGTGTTTTCCCATTGTACGTTTCGGGATGCATCTAATTTTACGACCCAGTAGTCATTTAATCCCAGTGAATTCTCGCTTTTTTCTCCCCCCGCATCGGAACTAGAAAATCCTCCTAAGATGTACCCACCATCCGGTGTTTGATACACAGACTCTAAAAAGTCGGCTCCGGGTCCTCCAATGGTTTTGTCCCATTCAACGGCGCCAGTATCATTAATTTTAACAATCCAGTAATCGCCTCCACCACGACCATTTTCTGTCTTATCTCCAGAGATGTCAGATGCCGATACCCCGCCTAGAACAAATCCTCCATCACTAGTTTCAATTAAGGCGTTGATACCGTCACTTGAGCTTCCCCCAATAGTATTTTGCCATAAAATAGTTCCTGTATCATCTAGTTTTAACACCCAAAAATCAGTCCCGCCATTGGAGGGTTCTGTCTTATCGCCACCGATTCCAGAATCTGAAATACCTCCCAGTAAAAATCCACCGTCTGAGGTTTCTAAGACAGTTGGAGATCGTTCAAAAGAAGAACCAGAAATTGTATTATCCCATTCAATTACTCCAACGCTATTGAGTTTTATCACCCAAAAATCGAAAAACATGGAGTCTTCAGTTTTATCACCGGAAGCATTCGAAAAAGACTCCCCGGCAATGATATAACCTCCATCTGACGTTTGTTTTATAGATGAAGGCGTATCGGCTTGATCACCGCCAATGGTGTTTTCCCATTGAATTACTCCAGAAGCGTTTACCTTCACAACCCAGTAGTCATTTTGTCCCGAGGAACCAATGGCATCTTCCGACTTATCTCCAGAGGCATTTGAAAAGGAACTCCCTGCCATCACACAACCTCCGTCGTTTGTTGGATATACAGCTCGAGGAGAATCGGTTCCTGCCCCTCCAATAGTGTTTTGCCACTCGATTAAGAAATCTTGAGCAAAAGCCCTTGAAATGGGAAACATACTAAGGCTACAACTTAGAATAAGCGTAAAAAATCTTTTCATGGTATCGATTTTATCAAGTCAAATATAAATTTATTTGGCTATTTCTATGTTTTAATTTCAGTTACGTTGTCGTCTTATTCATAACCGTTCTATGAATTTGTATATTAGCAATATTGTATCAACTAATTAATTATGCAAGACACTACTATTGAAGAGGTCATTAAAGACACGACTCCTCTATTTACCAACGATACTATTGTATTTGGACTCCTTATGATTGCCTTGGCACTCATTTTTTATACCTCAAGTATGAAAAATGGTTTTTGGTACAAGTTTTATAAAATTGTTCCCGCATTATTCATGGCATATCTTATCCCCGCCATCTTTACCTCAACTGGACTTATTGCGCCAGATTGGACTACCGTGCAAGAAAATGGTGAAGCGATAGAAGGAAGTACCAATTTGTATTATGTAGCGAGTAGATATCTATTACCCGCCGCACTGGTTTTAATGACATTAAGCATGGATTTAAAGGCGGTATTTAATCTTGGACCAAAAGCCTTGATTATGTTCTTTACGGGAACAGTAGGTATTATTTTAGGAGGACCGGTGGCTGTTTTACTCATTGGATTAATCTCACCGGAGACTGTAGGTGGCGAAGGTGCTGATGCAGTTTGGCGAGGACTTTCTACCTTATCTGGTAGTTGGATAGGTGGAGGCGCCAATCAAGCGGCCATGTTAGAAATCTATCAATTCAATCCAAAATCATACGGTCAAATGGTATTTGTGGATATTGTTGTTGCCAATGTTTGGATGGCGCTCTTACTAATTGGTATTGGCAAAGCAACTAAAATTGATAAATGGTTAAAGGCAGATACATCTGCTATAGAAAACTTAAAAGAAAAAGTGGCCAGTTACACCGAAAAAGTATCACGTAATCCTACGCTTAAAGATTATATGATTTTAGGTGGAATCGCTTTCGGAACTGTGAGTTTTGCACATTTTGGTGCAGGACATCTTAGTGGTACTTTTGAAGGCTTAGTCAATGGAATGGAGCCTGGTGTTGCTAAGAATTCACTTACTTTTTTAAGTTCTAGTTTCTTCTGGATGGTAAGTATTACTACTATTATCGGTATTATTCTTTCGTATACAAAGGCGAAAACCTATGAAGGTGCTGGCGCTAGTAAAATTGGAAGCATTTTTATTTACATTTTAGTGGCGAGCATAGGAATGAAAATTGACATTACCGAAATTTTTAATAATCCTGGCCTGCTTGCTGTTGGATTTGTTTGGATGGCTATTCATGCAGGACTTTTAATTCTGGTAGCTAAACTTATACGCGCGCCATACTTCTTCTTGGCTGTGGGAAGTCAGGCTAATGTAGGAGGAGCTGCTTCAGCCCCTATTGTAGCATCGGCATTTCATCCTTCCTTGGCAACAGTTGGAGTGCTGCTGGCTGTATTTGGTTATGCTATTGGAACACTTGGGGCAGTATTATGCACTGTGATGATGCGATTGGTAGCTGGTGGATAACCAAGAACCTCGTTTTAATAAACTTATAATAGATTACTATTTAAGGGCTCAAAATTCGTTAGAGATGGATCAAATTCTATTTGCAATTTGACATATTTTAAATCATCTTTGCCCGGTTCAAAATTGAATTAATATAATATATGACAGCTTTGTATTTGATAAGCTCAAGTATGTTTTAGAAATTCTTCTTTTATATCAGTTCAAATTATACATCGATGAAATTCTCATACTCCATTATTATCAGCTTATTAATTATTGTAGGTTGTTCATCGCCTTCAGAAAATGAAATGGTACTCACGGGACATATAGACGGTCTTAAAAAAGGAACCTTAGTACTTCAGAAGGTTGAAGACACTTTGTTGGTCTCAATAGATTCTATTGTAATAAACGGAGATGCTAATTTTTCATTCAGTAGAGAAGTTAAAAGCCCAGAGGTATATTTCCTCGCCTTAAAGAAAGATGGTGATCTTCGAGAGGAACGCATCGAATTCTTTGCTGAACCTGCACCGATTCATATTACTTCTTCGCTAAAAAATTACGGTCTTGATGTGAAGATTGTTGGATCTAAAAATAGTGACCAGATGAACGATTACGGTCAATTAATAAGACGTTATACCAATAAGAATTTATCGCTAATTGAAGATCTCATTAAAGCGAATAATGAAGGTAAAAAAGGGCTAGCAGATTCATTGCAAGCGCAACAAAATAGATTGATTGCCTCTAAATACTTGGCTACTGTTAATTTTGCACTGAATCATAAAGAGTACGAAGTGGCTCCTTATCTTATGCTTACAGAAGCTTATGACGTACAGCGTAAATATTTGGATACTGTCTACAATGCATTAACCCCAAAAATAAAAGACTCTAAATACGGTAAAGCATTAGAGTCTTTTATTAGTAATCGTAAAGAGTAATTCTTAAAGAGCGTTTATCTTATCGATAAGAGCACGACCGCGAGTTTCCAATTCGGCATTAATTCCTTTAAAGTGTTTCTTCTTGTCCTCAACGTCGCGTTGGTTTACTTTAACGATTAAATCGTCGAAGGTTTCAATTGCCTCGTCTATTATCTTTTCAGATTTTTTTGTGTCTTTCCCTGGGTTAGTAAGTTCCCAAATATAAACGGCTTCTATAATATCGCCCAACACATAATTAATATCCTTCTTTAAATCTCTAATATTTGCCATAGTTATAAATTTGCTGCAAAAGTACAAATTTTAAGGAATGTATACCTCCAATAAAGTTGCATTTGTTGTGTGAAAATTACAGTTCACCTGGTTCGCTGGAATCAAGGCTGTTTCTCCTGTTTCTAGATGAATAGAACTACCTTCAGACGCTATTTGTACCGATCCTTGAACGCACATATAAACTACAAAAGAGTCTATCGCACTTAAATCTCTATCTAACGAATTTGTGAGTACAAGTTTATTGGTTTCGAAATAAGGTTTACTGCATAACAAAACAGGCTCATTCTCTTTGATTTCATAGGACAATTTGGCTTGGGTTTCACCATAATCAATAGCCTCTAATGCCTCTTCGGTATGTAACTGTCTCATTTTACCATCCGTTCCTGGTCGGTCCCAATCGTAAATACGGTACGTAATATCTGATGTTTGCTGAATTTCGGCTACCACAATACCTCCTCCAATTGCATGAACTGTACCTGGAGCTATAAAAAAGGAGTCGCCTGCTTCCACTTTTTCCGAACATAAAATTTCTTGAATGCTATTGTTGGAGAGATGGCTTTCATACAATTCTTGATTCATCGGTCTATTAAAACCAACAATAAGTCTAGCATCTTCTTCGGCCTCCAATATATACCACATTTCAGTTTTTCCAAAACTATTATGGCGTTTCTTGGCTAGTTCGTCGTCTGGATGTAATTGTACCGAAAGATCTTGCGCGGCATCAATGAATTTGAATAACAACGGAAATGTGTTTCCGAAAGCACCAAATACCTTTGATCCAACCAGCTCTTCTTTATAAGTTGCAATAAGCGAATTTAAGGAGGTTCCTTTCAATACTCCATTCTGCACGGTAGAAACGTCTCCTGCTACTCCAGAAAGCTCCCAACTCTCACCAATTACTCCCTCTTTTTCTTTATTGAATAACAACCTCAATTTTTCCCCTCCCCAAACTTTTTCTTTTAGTATGGGTACGAACTTTAACGGATATAATGAGTCCTGTTTCACTTTAGGATTTTAAATGTTTCAATGCTTTCTTAATATGGTTATCGGCTCCAAGTGCACTAAATTTAAAAGTTAATTCGCCTGTTTTATTAAACACATAGGTCTCTCTACCTGGCAATAAACCGATAAGTCCTTTTTGAACACCGAACAATTTACGCACTTTATTTTTAGTATCTGCCAATAGTGTAAACGGTAATTTGTAACGTTTAGCAAATTTCTGATGCGATGCCTCGCTATCTGCGCTCACACCAACAACGATAGCTCCCATATCTGTAAAATCTTGAAAGCTATCTCTAAATCCACAAGCTTCGCGAACGCAACCTGGAGTAAAGTTTTTAGGATAAAAATACACCACAATTGGTTGTTTTCCGATCACATCCAGAGAAGAAAATAAATCTCCGTTCTGATCTTTTAAACTAAAAGAGGGAAGCGCATCTCCTATTTCTAATGCTGTATTCATCCAGTATAGACTACAAAATTACGAGGTGTCTCGTAGAGTTTTACCGAAATTTCGAAAGAAGAATCCAATCTACTTCGCAGTTTATTCCATATTACGATAGCTATATTTTCAACCGTTGGATTCAGTGATTTGAATTCAGGTACCTCCAGATTTAAATTTTTGTGATCGAAAGCATCTTCCACCTCTTCTTTAATGAGTTCTTTTAAGATTTTTAAGTCGATCAAATAACCAGTTTCTGGATCTACTTTACCCGTTAAACCCACTTCTAAATCGTAGTTATGTCCATGATAATTCGGATTGCTGCACTTGCCAAAAACCTCGAGGTTTTTTTCATCACTCCATCCTTCTTTATACAAACGATGTGCTGCGTTGAAATGTGCTTTTCTGTAGACTGTCAAACTCATACCTTAAGGTATTGATAAAATTTATCGAAAATGATTTTAAACCAAGCCGTATATTGAGAAGGAGCTTTTTGAATATCCTCTTTAATTGCTTCAAGAGACATCCATTTCCAATCGGCCACTTCTTCTTCATTTATAACAGGATCTCCGTTATAGGTTCCTACCAAAACATGATCATATTCGTGTTCAGTAAGTCCATTATCAAAAGGAGCTTTATAGATAAAAGAAGTTGTTTCTTTTAATTCGGCAACAAAGCCCATCTCTTCTTGTAACCTCCGCGTACCTGCTTGAATAGAGGTTTCACCATCACGCTGGTGACTACAACAGGTATTGGTCCACAGACCGGGAGAATGGTATTTCTGCAACGCTCGTTGCTGGAGCATTACTTCATTGTTATCGTTAAAAATAAATACAGAAAAGGCTCTGTGCAACAAAGCTTTCTCATGTGCTTCTTGTTTACCCATCAAACCGATTTGCTCATCGTTTTGGTTCACAAGTATCACTTTTTCTTCTGGCATAGCAAGCATTCAATTTTGCCCAAAAATACGAAATGCTATGTTAATAAAAATACAAAGGCGTTTCTATTAAGAAACGCCCTCGTTTGAAATTTAATGGGTAGTTAATTTAATTTTTTATTATAAACATTGATCGTCTATTGAGCTGGTGCTCTTCTTCGGTACAATCTGCGTTATTTCCGCAATCATTTTGAAGTTGATATTCGCCATACCCTTTTGCTGTTAAACGATTTTGACGAATACCTTGATCGACTAACCATTTCATTGTTGACTTGGCTCGTTTATCCGACAAAGCTTCGTTATAGGCATCATTACCTCTAGAATCGGTATGAGACTCTATATGAATAATGAGCTCTGGGTATAATTGCATTGCTGCAAGAACTTTGCGTAAATCTACTTCGGCTAGTTGATGGATATTATAGCGATCAAAATCGAAGTATATTGGCTCTAAAATTCCAATGATACAACCTAAATCGTTTGGTGGGCAACCCGGATTAAGATACAATCCAACTTCGTTGGTAGCCGATACCTTACCTGTGCTAGTCACTTTTTCATCTGGTTCGTCATAACCATTTGCTACTTTACTACCGCGCACTAAGTAACTACTCTCGCAAGATGCCTGATCGAAACTGAATTTACCATTTTCATCACTCATCGTTTCTGCAATAACGCTATTGTCATCTGTATCTAGAAGCCAAACGTTTGCATTTGGAATAATTTCGTTGGTTTCTTTATCGTAAACAGTTCCAGCGATTACTGGTTCACAGCTTTCGCGGACACTATAAATCTCGTCGTCTACACTACCCGATTCTCCGTCTCTATTTGATGACAAATAACCCATTCGTTTTTCTTCATCCAATATAAATCCAAAATCATCTAGCGGACTGTTCGTTGGAACACCCAAATTATCAATTTTATTGGGAAGTCCATTTTCATCCAAGGAAGTCATAAAAACATCAAATCCTCCTAAACCTCCTCGCCCATCACTTGAGAAATAAAGGTTGTTGGTACTACTAATAAAAGGAAAACTTTCTCGGGCTTCGGTATTAATACCTGAACCTAAATTAACAGGCTCACCGTATTCATTATTCCCCTTGATTTCTACATAGTATAAGTCTGACATTCCTTTGGCCATTGCATTTGGCATATCTGAAGAAAAGTACAGGCGTTTTTCATCTACACTTAAAGCGGGATGAGCCACAGAATAGTCGTCACTACTAAATGGAAGTTCTTCTACATTCGTCCAGAAATTATCTCCACTTAAAGTGGCTTTATACAATTTTAAACGAATGGTTTTTTCTTTGTCTTTCCCTTTTTTTCCATTGGTAAAGTTATTTCGTGTGAAGTACATGGTTTTTCCATCCGCTGTGAAAACAGGGTTGGATTCATGATACTTGGTATTTACATCTCCAGCAAGAGGCTCCGGATTTGATAACGAACCGTCCTCATTCATTGTAGCTGCATATAAATCTAAGAATGGTTGTTCGTTCCATTCGTGTATGTTATCACCCATTGTTGAGTCGATAGCAGTTGCATACACAATCTTGTCTTTATAGTAAGAAGGTCCAAAATCTGAGTTTTCGGAATTGATGGCTACTTTTTCAACTTCTACTTCGTATTCTAAAATACCAGTTCGAGAATTGGCTTTTACAATACCTGGATCACCTCCTTTGGTAATATAAGTTTCCATAAATTCTTTCGCCTGCTCATCTTGCCCCATACTCTTGAGAGATTGAGCTGCTCGGTAATAATAATTCACGTCTACTTCGGCAGGATATTCACTAATCAATCGTAAATACCATTTAGATGCCTTATCATATTCGCTGTTCCAGTAGAATGTATCTCCTAAACGCTGATAAATTTCGGCCGAGGTGGTTCCGTCTTCCACTACCTTCAAATAAATTTCCCGAGCATCCACGTAGGCATACTTGTCAAATTCTGCATTGGCCTTTTCTATCTTGCTGCTTTGAGAAAATCCAATAAATGTACATAACAACATAAGTGCGGGGAGCAATTGTTTGTGTAGCAATGTTTTCATACGTTCTATAATATATGTTAGAAGAAACGGGGTGTTAACACTCGATCTGGCTTGTTAAACAAGTCGAAACGCAAGAATAATTCATACGAACCGTCACTAAAATCTTCGATATCTGTTGTTGAATAATCGTATCCAAATCCGATAAATATTTGATCAGATGCCTGGAATCCAACCAATGCACTAACCGCAGCGCTCCATCGATATGATGCGCCAAGGGTTAATTTGTCGTACAATAGGAAGTTCGCTGAAGCATCCCACTGAAGTGGCGATCCACTCACCGCTTTCACTAATGTAGCTGGCTTAAACTTTACTGTTTCACTTAAATCAAATACATATCCCGCAATCAAAAAGTAGTGAAGTCGCTCGGCGGCTGTCACATCACCATTAAACTGAGGGTCATTGATAATATTTTGTGTAGTAGAGTCGTCGTAATGATCTGTAGTTAAAAAATTAGGTACCGATAAACCAGCATAAAACTTCTCTGTATTATAGTAAACACCTGCTCCAATTTGAGGCTGTAATCTACTATCGATATTATTCTGAAACAAAACGTCTGGTGTTTGGTCATTCAAATTCAGTTTCGTAAAATCTACATCTAAAATATCCAATCCACCTTTTAATCCAAAAGATACTTTTGCATTTTCCCCTACGTCAATTCTGTAAGCATAGTCTATGGTTATATTAGACTCCACTGCAGGTCCTAACTCATCATGAACAATGGTTAGCCCAAGCCCCATATTATCGAGAGATCCTACAGGAGTATTTACAGTGAAGGTACCAGATTTAGGTGCTCCATCTATACTTACCCATTGCGTTCTACCTAAGAGTCCGAAACTTGTAACGTCTCTAGATCCTGCATAGGCGGGATTCACTACCTGCGTATTGTACATATATTGGGTGTATTGCGGGTCTTGCTGCGCATTACTCGATAGGGTACCCAACAAAATCAAAAGTACGATTGTGAAATAATTGTTTTTCATCGGTATGTTGTTTATATCCCGAAGGCAAACAACCTTCGGGATTTTTTTTGATTTTCTATCTATTAATATATAAATATCCTGCATAACTTGATTTTCCTGGATTTTCGGCCGGGAAGGTCAATACATAGTAGTACGTACCTGTTGGCAATTCTTCACCTTGACGAACAGTTGAACGTCCTTCGGAGATGCCTCTAAATACATTTGTACCATCATCATAACCATCAGTTTCGTAGATAAGTACACCCCAACGGTTAAAGATTTTCATATTGTTATTTGGATAATTCTCTATACCTAATACTTGGAAGAAATCGTGCGCTCCATCTCCATTTGGTGTCACACCATTAAAGATTTCGAATTCGTCTTCTTCTCCTAATACATCAGGAAGTACGGTTACTGTAGGATCATCTGGTTCTCCATCACCATCTGGATCTACATTGTCGAAGTTCAACGGATCATCCGATTCGTCTTCTACTGTATTTCCAGAGGCATCCACCGCAGTTACTTTCGCCTGATTAACTACTTCTTTAGCATCTATATCAGCTTGTGTTAATACATACACCGCAGTAAACGTCGTATCGTCTTCTTCTCCTACTCCCAATGAAGGAATTGGATCACCGTCTATAATGATACCTGGAAGTGGATCATCCACTGTGATATTGAACACAGTAACAGAACCAATATTGATTACCTTAAAGGCATATCCAATAGTTTCTCCTACCTGTGGTACTCCATCTCCATTCTCGTCGTTAAACACTCCTGTTTTCTCTAGAGAAATTTGTGGATTCTGACATGCACCAAGAACGGTAGGATCGTTATCTAAGATATTGTCATCATCAGATAAGTCACTTACAACAGCTCCATCTGGTGCCGTACCAAACACAGTAGCTTGATTGCTTACAAAACCATCATCGACATTGGCTTGTGTAACAGTATAGGTTGCCATAAACGTTACCGTATCAGAATCTCCAGCAGCCAATGTTATTGGTCCTCCGGTCACAGCTACTAGTGGATCATCAATAGTAATGTTAGTCAAGACTACATTCCCAGTGTTCACTACAACAAAGTCATAGATAATAGTCTCACCTTCATCGATACAACCATCTCCATTCTCGTCTGTTGGTGTACCTGTTTTAATTAAGGCGATATCTGGTCCTTGACAAAGGTCAGTAACTGTTATATCATTTTGTAGGATACTATTATCATCTGATAAATCAGAGACTACTTGACCTTGAGGAGTTTCACCTTGCACCGTTGCTTGATTCTCTACATATCCTCTATCGATATCTATCTGAGTAATTACATACTCGGCTGTAAACGAAGTATTGTCTACTCCACCAGCAGCTAGTGATATTGGTCCACCTTGAACATTAACTAATGGATCTTGAATAATAATATTGCTCAACGCAACATTACCTGTATTCTCCACTCTAAAGGTATACGTAATTGTTTCCTTATCGTTGGCACATCCATCTCCGTTAACATCGTTCACCGCACCTACTTTGATTAAGGCAATACTAGCATCTTGACATAAGGTAGTGATCGTTGTATCATCTGTAGTCACTGTAGATCCAGAATCATCACTTACTACTGTTCCGTTTGGAGCAGTACCTTCGGCTGTTGCCTGATTCATAACTTCTCCAGCATCTATATCAACTTGTGTAATGGTATAACTTCCTGTGTAAACCCATACTTCGTCTACATCCAATTCGTTATCTCCATCAGCATCTCCACTATCTGGTCCAGGAACGTTTCCTCCTAACAATGGAT
>Ga0316208_1001240_pt1 | contig 24856 bp, 17 predicted proteins | sample 3monopyrite_MG_FD_204944 | JGI IMG/M metagenome (GOLD analysis project Ga0316208, IMG submission 204944) | Microbial mat bacterial communities from mineral coupon in-situ incubated in ocean water Damariscotta River, Maine, United States -... | ecosystem: Environmental > Aquatic > Marine >... | reverse complement strand
ATGAAGACCTGAAAGAAACGGAACTGGAAGGGGAATTCCAGACTGAAGATGATTTCAAAGAGGAACAAGAACGCAAACGAGAAGAGAACACAGTGTTGTTGGTACGGTAATAGCAGGGTGCGTCACAACGTACCCAGAAGATGAGTATAAAAGTGATAACGGGCAGGGGAAATGAGGTCGGATGCCTCTTGTGAAAGAGACTGAGTTCTGGGTTAATCCCAAACGGTCAGTTGAATTCATGTGACAGGGACGCGGTGTTGAACGAGATTTCATTCAATCGTTCGGCATGGCAAGTTAAAACGAGATAACCAGCCTTAACGGCTTTGGCGGAGTGCAAGGATGCAACCGTATCGGACTATTTTGGGACTTATTGTGACAGGATTTCTTTTCTGCTCACCAATGGAAGCCCACGCGCAAAATCAATATCCTCCCGTCGCCAAGGGGGAAATCTTCTCTATTCTTTCTGCTCGAAATGAGCTATCGATTGTTGAGAAGTTTTCTCGCGTGGTCGAACTGGAAAACCGTATAACGCGTGTTGATGGCTTTGACCCAGCCATTATTACGGTCTCTGCATTAAGCCCGCATCGCATACGCTTGCAGGCGGTGACTGCAGGAGTTACCACGCTGGTTCTGGTTGATGAAAATGGCAAAACATATTCGGTAGAAGTATTTGTCGAAGGAGACGTTCGCCATCTGCAATCTTACCTTTCTCGCTTCTTTCCCGATTCTTCCGTGTCGGCTATCAAAGTGAAAGACAGTATTGTTCTGCGGGGCATTGTTGCTGATCCTGCACACATTGCACAAATTACTGAAATTGCTGAACAGTTCTATCCCAAAGTCATCAATCAAATGCAATTTGGTTCCGCTAATCAGGTTCGGCTTCAAGTTCGAATTATGGAAGCGCAGCGTTCAAAAATCAGGCAATTTGGTTTTAACTGGTCGTTGTTGAATAACAATGGTTACCTTTCGAGTAACCCGGGAAGCCTGGCAGCACCTAACGGAGTTACGCTTACGCCGGGTGGCCCGAATGCAGTCGCCTACGGCCCTGCTGCACTGACTGCTTCTTCAATGAGTTTTGGCTTAGTCAATTCAAATTACATCTTCCGTGGATTTCTGGAAGCCCTCAAGGAAGAAGGTTTACTTCGCGTTTTGGTCGAATCGTCTGTTGTTGCAGACAGCGGTCGTCCAGCCACTTTGTTTTCCGGAGGAGAGTTTCCGATTCTGGTTCCTCAATCGCTGGGAACGATTTCAGTCGAATGGCGAGAATTTGGTGTGAAGCTGGATGCGGTCCCGATTGTTCTTGGTAAAGGTCAGGTCATCCTGGAAATTGCAACTGAATTTAGTGAGCGAGACTTCGCCAATGCGGCCTCTCTCAATAATACAACTATTCCCGCTTTAACAACCAGAGAAGCCAACACGCAGGTTCGTATGCGTTTGGGCCAAACGTTAATGATCGGCGGGTTGCTGGCGACCCGCTATACTTCTGAAACAGACAAAATTCCTTTGCTGGGAGAGCTTCCTGTTGTTGGGGCCGCGTTCCGCAGAGTAAAATATGATGAGACCGAGACCGAATTAATTATTCTGGTGACTCCCGAATACGTTGCTCCACTTAATCCCGATCAAGTTCCTGAAGGAGGACCGGGAATGTTCAGCGATGTTCCCACTGATCGTGAATTATTCTTGCAGGGATTGATGGAAGTCCCCAACTATGGTGGTCCCACACCGCCACCGCCCGCTGGTTCATTGGGACCGATGGATTACCCGATTGAACAGTACGCTCCGACACCAACTCGGTTCATGCCTCAGATTGAAGGCTCTCCAACCTCTGGGATGATGAACGATTCGCCTCGTTACGTTCCCAGCGAAGAGTCCATGCCCAACGATTTCATTGAAGGCAACGTGATGCCCTTACTACCCACGCCGGTTGAAACGCAGAAACTATCTGCTCCTCAATCACCTGCCCCTGCCGTGAAATCGATTAAGCATGAAGCCAACTCAAACAAAAATAAAGTGACTTCAGCCAACGCCTGGCATCAATCAGCCAGAAGCCAGAAGCGTAAAGTTTCGCAATTTAGCTGGGCAAAGCAGGACAACCCCCAACCATCAACCCCGCCGGCGTTAATATTGCCTGCAGTATCAAAGAAACAAACAAAGAACCCCACTGGTCAGCCTGCTGTCGAGGCTCCCAACCCGTAGAAAGATTGATGAATGGGGTAGCATGTACCTCTTGGTAATGTACTTCATTCATACTTTTTGTTGTTAAGTTATTTCCTATGCAAAACATCTTTGGAGCGTGTTCGTTATGAAAAAGGTGATTCGACTTGCGGTTGTCGATCCCAGTGACGCAACACGGACGCAACTGAAAAATTTGATGCTCGGTGTCGATACCGTCTGGCTGGAAGCAGAATGCTCCCGGTACGAATTCTTCATGGATGTTGCCATGCAGACTCAGCCGGACATTGCTCTCATTTCACTTGATGCCGATCCGCAAAACGCGATCAATCTTATCGATGAACTGAGAAGGAATGTCCCTGCCTGTTCCGTACTCGTGGTCAGCAGTTCGCAGGAAGGAAGTTTAATTCTGCAGGCGATGAGAAGTGGCGCTCAGGAATTTCTCAGCTATCCGTTACAGCTTGAAGATTTCATGTCTGCCCTGGATCGTCTCAGGCATTCAAATCGATCAGGGGAGGAAGAAGAAGAAACTCGTGATTCTCAGGTGATCACTGTCGCGGGTGTAAACGGCGGGGTGGGAAGTACTTCGATTGCTGTCAACTTAGCTTGCACTTTAGCTCAAGATGAACGGAACACAATTGCGTTACTCGATCTCGACCTGTCTCTGGGAGACGCAGATGTCTGGCTGGATATCATTCCCGATTATACGATTCAGGATGTCGCCGAAAATATTACACGCATCGATTATTCGTTGCTCAAACGCTCGCTGACAAAACATGATACCGGTTTATTCTTGCTCCCTCGACCGGTTCATATTGAAAGCGAATTCAAAATGGGGCCGGAAGAACTCCAGCGGATTATTGCTTTACTCAAAGCGACCTTTTCCCATTTAATTATCGACATTGGAAAATCGTATAACGAGATGGAAATTGCTGCCATTACTGCTTCCGATACAACGTTGCTGGTTACGCAACTGGATCTTCCCTGCTTAAGGAATGTCGTCAGGCTTATTCAATATTTCGATCAAAATGAAAACCTGGGCGACAAACTGAAAGTCGTCCTCAATCGATTCGGCTTGAACGATACGCAAATCAGTCTGGGGAAAGCGCTCGGGATTATTGGGCGGGAAGTCTTCTGGAAGCTCCCGAACGATTTCGCAACCATGGTCGAATCCCGCAACAACGGCATCCCGTTAATTCAGCAAGCTCCAAAAGCGAAACTGACAAAATCTTACATCGATTTAGCGGCAACATTTACTCAAAGCAATTCCGATCAGGAAGAAGAATCTCCCGCGAAGAAAAGCCTCTTCAGTTTTCTGGGACGTGGAAAATAAGCAGGAACAGAGGTGTTCAATCTGGCGTATTCAGATTTGAAGCGAGTTGCTGAAATAATTCGAGTCCTCTTCGCTCGGCTGAGCCCATTTTGAAGTGCAAGTTCTTTTTCAGATACGAGCAGGCTGCTTGTTGCGTCAACTCTAATTGTTTCGCTTCCCGCTTAGCGATCTTTTCGATATTCATCAAGCCGTTGTCGCGAGCTTTGCACAGTAGCGGTTCAATTTGGTCCGAATCAAGGGAAGTAGAAGCAACCCACATCGCAAAAACAAATGGGAAACCGGTCCAGTTGACCCACTCTTCTCCCAAGTCCCAAATGGCAGCAAACTTTTCAACGGGAGAATGAATCGCCCGATCTCCAATCAGCAGAATCGCATCGCAGTTGGTATCTGTTGTTGACTGCGACATGGGCAAGGGAAACAATTCCGGTTCAACGCCGTATCGTTCAGCAAGAAGAACACGAGAAAGAGCAATACTGGTGCGCGAACCTTCATCCAACGCCAGCGTGCGAATTTCTCCCCACGGGACACGGGTATAAAGTTTGACACTTAACACCGGACCATGTGTTGCCACGCAGGCATCGGAAATGATCTTGTAGTCGTCACGATAAAAATATTCCACCGAAGGAATTAACGCAACATCAAGACGGCCCGCTGAAAGATCGTCTGCCAGGCGAGAGGGATAATTCAGATGCAAATTCCCGGCAGGCAGCACCTTTTCCAAACCTTCAATCAACGGCTTGGAATTCAAATAGGAAACAGCTCCCACTCGCGGAAATCCATTCGCTGCGCAAGTTTCCTTCTGTATTGAGGAAGATTCTTCAGGGTCTGTTACCAAACGTATCGACATCTAATTATATTTAGGTTTGCAATAATCGAAAAGGGGATAATGCCCTCATAATACCCATTCAAAAAGAAACATGCCACAGTTGCGAAAGATTCGCCAAACAGAAGTGACAAAAAGAACTCGGATTTCATATGAATTGTTGTACAAAGGCATTGTAGGCGATTCAAACGATTTCACCAGTTGCCAGTTGAAGGATACTATCTGGAACAAAAGATGATTCGCATCGGCTAAACAATAACTATTGCCAGGGAACCTGAGTTAATCCAAAAGGAGTACAGACATTCGGCGTCTGTCTCGTTTGAGCATGCTCTATTAAAGGCAGACAAAAATATCTCCCCTCCACCTCGTAGGATCTTTTTAATTAACCGAGGTTCTCAACATAATTACGATCATTATCACTTTCGTTTCAATAACGAAAAGTATCGCCGGAAACTTCAAAGCCGGGACGCATCGCGATGTTAATTAATAGCCCCAGGCTGGCGGAAGTCATCAACATACTCGACCCGCCATAGCTGAGCAGAGGCAACGTCAAACCGGTAATCGGCATCAAGCCTATTGTCATGCCCGTATTGATGATTAACTGCGTGGCAAGAATCGCAACAATCCCAACAGCCAGCAAGCGACCGAATGGCTCATGAGTATCAGATGCAATTTTCAGACCTTGCGCAAAGAGCAGTAAATAAAACCCAATAACAACCAGACAGCCCCACAGCCCCCACCGTTCTCCCACAAGACAAAAGATAAAATCGGTCCGGGAAGCGGGCAGATGGTAAAGGTACGCATCATCGGTCGCGGGACCGGAAACATCACTCCCCCACAAACCACCCAACGCGAGCATCTGTTTGGATTGATGAAGATGGTAACCATCTCCCCTTGGTGCAGGACCGCTATCTTTTTGTGTGAATAACGTGGTTACTCGCGATTTTTGCTCAGCAGACATAAACCGCCAGGCTGCTGGCATGACTGCAATTCCCAAAATGAAAATCAACAGTAAATGCTTCCCTTTCGCTCCGGCTGCAAAAAGCATGGAAAACAAAACTGGCAAAAACAAAAGCGAGGTTCCCAGGTCAGGTTCACGTAAAATGAGCCCCATGGGAATAAGCGTAATGGCAAAAGGAATGACCAGCCCCCAAAGTTTGCGGTAATTATCGCGAAACATCAGGTATTGAGCCAACGCCATCATGAAGGTTAGCTTGGCTACTTCAGATGGTTGAAAATTGATTGGCCCCAACGGTATCCAACGATGAGCCCCTCCGCGAGCAGGCATGAAGTAAGGGATGATCAACAACAGCAGGCTGATGAAAAACAGGACGTACCCCTGCGACCTCCAAACACGATAAGGAATGACGGCTGCAATGATCGTAGCTGGAATCGATAACACCACCCAGACAAGCTGGCGATAAAAGAGTCCGGAGTCCCCTGCAAGTTCATCGCCTCGCGCAATCGCAGCCAGACCAACCGCCATCAATGCCATTTGCATCACGACCAGTAGCCAGGGAAAACGATTCCAGCGAATCACTTTTGTGTTCATAAAATAACTTCTTAGCCATTCGGAGCAAATCATTACCCCTCTGCCCATTCGCCCAGTCTCTGCAACGGCTCGGTTCCAAGGAGGACTTGGGGAACGAGTACAGCAGAACCGCATCAAGTGTATCATACTCACTCGAATTCATTTCGAGAACGGTAAACTCAATCAGACTGAAGGGACAAGATCGATAAAACGAAAAAAGCCCTCTACCAATTGCTTGGCGAGGGCTTTTTATGTTGATCAAGATGAATGGCACAGAATAAACTTATTGTGGCAATGGTTGCCCGAAAAGATGAGCATCAATCGTGATTACTCGATGGCTCCTGGCATCCAATACTCGCAAGATCGTATGATCCCCCGTTCGTCGTATCGCGATGTCGTAATCTCGCTGACTGCGGAGATGTCGCTTATCGATTTCGACAATCACATCACCTCGTTCCAAGCCGATATTCCATGCTTCAGAACCTCGCACAACATCTGTCACGATCATGCCATCGCGAGTCGCATGACCATAAATTCCCAGTACAGGAATTTGCGGAATATTTCGCCGTCCCCCCATATTGCAAGAAGGAGCAGCATTATACTGATCGTCAGCATTTACATTTGAAGTTGCCATTGTTGCAGCGACTGCGACCGCGATTGCGAATGTTTTAATTGTGGTTGAAGTTTTCATTGTTCTGTCCCCATCTTAATGATTAGTTTGAGATCTATTTTTTGATTGAGTCCCTCATGGCCTCTACAAGCAAAGCGAAAGTCAAGTACGGTAAGGGACATCGTTTTTGATTATTCTGCCATTTTCCGTGTAGAAATTACAAAAACAGGCTAAAAAGAGCCTGAAACACCTGGGATGAGAATCGCCGTTGAGTTGCTGACCGCTTCAAGATTAACCTTCCGCCACACTCATGCAGAATTTTCAAAAGAGTGAACCAGCAAGAAGCAGGGCTAATGAATTACATGATCGCAATCGGCAGCAACCGTACTCGCCATAATATTTTGGTGAGCGTCTTACTTGTTTTCACCTCGTTGATTGGGTGTAGAACAGCTCCCATCAGCGGTCGCAGGCAAGTGATTATGATTCCTGAACAACAGGAAATGGTGATGGGACGGCAAGCGTACGAAGAAATTCTTGCAGAAGAAAAACTCTCAACCAACCGCCACTACAATGAAATGGTCAATCGTGTTGGTAAACGGATCGCAGCGGTTTCAGGAAGAGACGATTTCGATTGGGAGTTCCGCGTGATCGGTTCCCCGACAATGAATGCGTTTGCTTTGCCAGGGGGTAAAGTGGCGATATATGAAGGGATCATGCCGATTTGTGAAAACGAAGCGGGGCTAGCCGTGGTGATGTCTCACGAAATTGCCCACGCTTTGGCTCGGCATGGTGGCGAACGGATGACACAACAAAACATGGTCAACGGCTTTGGTAGAGTCATTGAATACGCTTCACAAAACCGCGATCAAAAACAGCGGGACCGAATCCGAGCTCTGTACGGAATGGGAACGCAGTACGGTTTCACTTTACCTTACAGCCGCAAGCATGAATCGGAAGCAGATCAAATCGGTTTGATGTTAATGGCTCGAGCCGGCTACGATCCTACCGAAGCTCCGAAATTCTGGAGGCGATTCAGTAAGCAAAGCGGCGAAAAACCACTGGAGTTCATGTCAACACACCCTTCCGATGAACGTCGCGCATCCGATTTGCAGGCGATGCTTCCCGAAGCCTACAAAGATTACGAAACCGCTCCCGAACAATATGCACTGGGTAAACCGATCTTCACTTCAGACACATTGAACGCCGGCTCGCTCGCAAAACAAGCGCCTGCATCAACCCAATTACCCCAATCACCAGCAAGTGCAGCAACCACAAACAAAATCCAACCCGCTTCCAATTCCCAGCCCCCACAATACCCGGACCCCTTCAAGAAGTAGCAAGCTGTCTTATTTCCAAAGAGTCTCTAACCCGGATAAACTGGAATCAAAAAAAGTAGGTTAGGCTTTCCAGCCTGACGAATATGGTATCTTTGAGATTTACTCTCTGGTTCATCAGTTAACACTGTATTGTTAATTGAATCGTTACATTGAAAAATCAGTGCAATTCGTGTCAGGCTAGAAAGCCTAACCTACAATTTATCCAAATACCCTGCCACTTTAACGCAGCATTTCATTGATAAGATACTAAGAAGAGGGGATCTCTATTTATTCAAATGGAGCACAGACATTCGGTGTCTGTTTCGTTTGAGTACGCTGGAATAAAGGCAGACAAGAATGTCTACCCTCCATTCAAAACTTATGTGTAAAAGAGAGAGGGGTTATAGCGAATCGGCATCCATCATTTCGACAATGTTGCCGGCGGGGTCGGTGATGTAGACCGAGCGGGTGCCATCGCGGTGAGTTTTTAATTCGCCATACTTCTCTGCTTCAGCGGAAGTGTAGCCAATGTGGGGCGGGTGTTGATCGGGAATAACCAACGCCAGGCTGATGTTATTGAATTTCAGCAATGCCCAGGTTTCGTCCTGATAAGCGATTTCACACTGAAATTTTTCCCGATACCAATCGACAGTCGTTGCAATGTTCTCGACAGAAATAGCAACATGATGGATCGAATCTAATTCAGTGGGAATTGATTTTTCGGTCATGATCCCTCCTGCATCTACTTGTAGAGTTATTCAATCGCTTCGATATCGGTATGAGGCAGGCAAGCCATTTTATAAAACAGGCAGGCTTGCTCACATGCTTCGACGAACTCTTTCGGCATACTCACTTCGGTTTCTTCGTCCCATTCTACGATGTATTGAAGGGTTGCGCCGCGTCCTTTGGCTTCCACAACCGTACCCGACCATCCCTGAGCATCAACCTCAGGGACTTCCGGAATTTTTACATCTGGTTTGAGGCGAAATCTCGTTCCAGTTGCCAATTTTTTTTTCTTGGCCGGCATGTTCTTATCGATGTCCGATCTTATGAAGTCTACCTCAACGTTCCCGGTGAAATCTCACAGCTTTCTCCCGAAGCATTATCGCTATCAGGTCACTTAACAAATGAAATCTCGAACCGGACACTAATTCACAGCCAATAATAGTAACGACATAATCGATTTTCGCAACATTCCGGGAACATATCAACCGTTTTGTAAATCACCGAGGCCTGATATGACCTGCGTTATCAATTACAGAAGCTCTTTGACTGCATCCCGTTCGTCTCGAAGTTCCTGCAAAGTTGCATCAATCTTTGCTTGTGCGAATTCGTTATGCTCAATGCCCTGAACGATATTCCAGCTATTTCCATCTCCGGTAAGCGGATAGCCGAAAATCAAACCTTCGTCGATGCCGTAGCTGCCATCGCTACAGACTGCAACACTGAAAAGGTCGTTATCTGCTGTCGGGCGGATGATGCTTTTAACGGTATCCAATGCCGCATTCGCAGCAGAAGCTGCACTGGAAGCCCCGCGAGCTTTAATGACGGCTGCCCCGCGTTTTTGAACCGTTTCAATGAATTCACCCTGAAGCCAGTCAAGATCGGTTATCACATCCGTAACAGCCTTCCCGTCGATATGGGCATAGTAGAAATCTGGATACTGTGTTGCGGAATGGTTCCCCCAGATAGCCATGTTTGTCACGGCTGAAACGGGCTGACCTGCTTTATTCGCCAATTGCGAAGCGGCTCGGTTCTGATCGAGCCGAGTCATAGCAAAGAAGCGATCACGCGGAATCTTGGGGGCATTCGCCATCGTGATTAAACAATTGGTGTTGCAGGGATTTCCAACAACGAGTACACGAACATCCTTTGCCGCAGCGGCTTCAATCGCTTTTCCGGTACTGGTGAAGATTGGCCCGTTAATTTGAACCAGGTCTCCCCGCTCCATCCCTGCTTTTCGTGGAACCGAACCAACACAAAGCACCCAGTTGCAGCCGGAAAAAGCATCTTCAAGGTGATCGCTATCCTGCTTAACCACTCCTGCCAGAGTTGGAAATGCACAATCTTCCAGTTCCATTTCAACGCCATCGAGTGCAGCCATCGCGTGAGGCAATTCAACCAAATGCAAGATCACAGGCTGATCAGGCCCGAATACTTCGCCACTTGCCAGTCGAAAAATCATCGCATAACCAATTTGACCAGCCGCACCTGTGACCGCAACTCGAACCGGGGATTTCATCGTCTTGACTCCGTCTGTTAATTCAAAAATTCGCACGCTGTAATCGTACGCTGTAACTGATGCTGTATTTTAGCGAATTGCAGCCAGAGTCTCAATGATCGCAAGCGGAGGATTTAGAGAAATGATGGGATAGACGCTGAGGGTCGCAGAAAAGATGAGAAAAGGTGGCAGGAACCATTACTGTTGACAAACTGATGTTATTGTGCATAATTGATAATTATGGGAAGACCAAAACGAGCTGCAAAAGGTGGTTTAATTTATCATGTTCTCAATCGGGCAAATGCGCGAATGACGCTCTTTGAGAAGGATGAGGAGTATGAGTCCTTTGAGCAGGTGTTGACAGAGGCTGTTGAACGATTCGAGATGCCGCTGGTAAGCTACTGTGTGATGCCGAATCATTGGCATTTGGTTTTACATCCAGTCAAAGATGGACAGCTTTCAGAATTTACCGGCTGGCTGACGCTTACTCATACTCAACGCTGGCACGCTCATCGCCAAAGCACAGGGACTGGGCACGTTTATCAAGGGAGATTTAAATCGTTTCCGGTTCAAGACGACGAACATTTCTATACTGTTTGTCGTTATGTAGAACGAAATGCTGTGCGAGCCAATCTAGTGAAACGGGCCGAACAATGGAGATGGGGAAGCCTTTACCGTTGGCATGCAGGCACCGCTGAAGAAAAACAATTGCTGTCAAAGTGGCAACTTCCAAGAAAACGGAGTTGGCTGGAGCACGTCAATCAACCTCTAACTGAAAGTGAGCTTACCGCTTTACAACGCAGCATTCAGCGAGGAAACCCCTTCGGGCAAGATCAATGGACGGCAAAAAAAATCAAACAATTAGGCCTGGAAAGCACTGTGAAACCCAGAGGGAGACCCAAAAAAGACAATAAAGGTTCCTGACACCTTTAAATCCCTTTAAATCATCCCAAGTGGTTGCCAGAGGCAATCGATTCCTGTTGCATATTTCGAGAATCGCTGAGGGATCAATCCCTGCTCTGCTACAATGTCTCGTAACCAGCGGGGAACAGACTGATTAAATTTTATCTCCATAATCACTTCCCCTGCCGGGATTAAAGGAGAACCGGGAATATGGCTGACTTTCCCGTAAGAATCGGGAGATAACACACAGGGAACTTGATCGAATGTCAGCCGAAGTCGTGGATCAACTTCACCCATCCATGCTTCTCGTTTGTAAGTAATGGTGTTAGCAGCCTGGAACCGCAATGTTGTCTGAAGAGATTCCATTACCGAAATTGTTTCGTGTTGTGACTGATCCTGCTCGACGACATAATTTCGCAGGTGATCGAGTTCGTTGGCATCTTTCAAAATCGCTAAGGCACCTTCTGTGGTGAGCCGTACTCGCTCCTTGCCAACGGAATTCTTGATGCGGTGCTTGAGTTCCAGAAAAAAAATGTGCTCATCAAGCTGATCGGGTGATTTCGGATCGCCGTAGAATCGCAGTCTCAGTTTTCTGCGAATAGATTCTCCATCAATCTTCTCCCAATAGAAGTCGAGATTCTGCGAATCGTAATACACACTCGTTACTCGATAACAGGCATTGACACCAAACGGATCAGGCTGCAAACCAACGCGGGCTGCTTCAAGAAACCGTTCTTTCTGCTCGTTAGTAATCTGGAATTTAATTTCGTATCTGCTGATCATGGTGATTCAATTTCCTCAATGAAGTGACTCCAGATAGTCGGAACGCTTCCCACGCGTTTGACCCGCTGCTTTTCTAAATACTCTAATGGAACTGGCGTGCGCAGCAGTGTGAGTGTGCATTGTTTTTTTATTGAAAGAGCTGCATCTTTGCTGTTGGCTAAAGTGCAATCGACTAAGAATCCCAGGCCTCCTTGGGGATACAGCCATTTTTTCCGGTAAGAGTGATAGCCAAGTTGGTTATTCAAAAACTCCGAACTCAGCACTGCCGCATGGGAATTATCTTTTACTTCAATGCCTACTTTGCATTTCAAAAAGAGGCCATTCCGAATCACGACCCGCGTACCTTCTCCAACGCTGATTCCCTTATCGCCTGATAATTCAAACTGGCAATTTTTCACCGAAAGCACGCAAGCCATCAAATCGAGGCCGTCATTTCCACATTTCAAAAAATGACAGTCCGTTACGCTTCCCGTACACATGTCGAGATCAAGCCCGTCTGATGCTGCATTTTCAAAGAAACAGTCTTTAACGTCAATGTTCGACTCGGCAAGGTTGACACAATCATCTCCCACAAAATTCTTACCAAATTTGCAGTGACGCAACGTAATTTCAGGGCAATCATAAACATTAAACATACCTTTGAAGCGAATTCCGTCACAGACCCCAATTGATCCGTTGGCAATCTTCGCATGTTCGATTCGACTTCCCCGTGTCCCGGTTCCGCTGAGGCCAAAACAACCCCAGGGTGAATTTCCGAGCGGAAGAAATTCAATGGGAGCTTGTCGGCTTCCGACTGCATCAACTTGTCCGCGACAAAAAATGCTGATACCGGCTGCCAGTTTTAATTGGGTTCCCGGACGAATGATCAAGCGTTGCTTCGGGCCAACGAACAGGTCTTCTCGTAAAACAACTTCGCCTGGTCCCAGAATGACATCACTTGTTAATTTCTCCATAAACAATGAGGGAGAAAACGTCCTGACTGGTTTCATCACTGAGGGTGGTGTTACGATTTGTTGAGCGGGTTTGCCAGTGATCGCATTCATAATCTGCAACTGATTGGGCGGCGAATCAACGATGTATGTCATTAAAGCAGGTCTCACGTGGGGAACAATAGCGGTATGTTGTTCGGGTTGAAATCGAAATTCTTCAATTGCTTGACTCAAACCGGGATACAATACGTCAACCTTGCCACCGGCCTGATCGCGAACAGTTAGAGGAACGCCATCTTGATGTATCGCTTTTACTGCAACGGTTCCAAAAACTTCAATGATTGACTGATTTGAATTTTGGGGAGATTCTTTCATGGAAAACAATGCCTGATTCAGATACTGCTCCAGGTAGATCGGCTTGGCAATGGCCCATTGTTTGATAATTTCCAATTCATGCTCTGTTTCCCAAACCGAAATCGGAAAGCGATCCGTCCCAATCGTTTTCTTACTTAAATGTGCATCCGCTTTCAAATCACGAACCATGCGATTCTGTTTTCTCTCAACCAGATTAGTCATCGATTCTGCTGAGGCAATTCCCTGAATCAGCTTATATATAATCTGATTACGCCGATGCACCCAATGAGGATTTCGCATCAGGCACTCAAGCAATGGGGTATTCATCGTATCAACCGGCGTGAACGGTTTGTTTGCAACCTCATAGCATGTCGGATCCCAGGGAATTTGTTCGAGCAATCCCTGATTGGAGCAGAGGTAATACATCTGGTTATGCTTTTGATCCGTATGAATGCAACCCGTGACAATCATGATGGCAGAGAAGCGAGCGGCTACTTCTTCATCAAGCAAGAGCGAAAGTTGCTTTAACTGTTCGACAGAAGCTTTCTGACGGAGGGTTTTAAGAAACCGCTCCATGTGAGCCATGTGGTTTTTGTCTTCTTCGCCATAAAGATCCCAATGATGACTACTTTCCCAAAGATTTATATTTTCCTTTGGACCGACAGCATCGCCTTTGAAAAAAGTACCTGGCATGCGACGATTAGCCAACGCCAGCGATTCTCCTGGACGATAAGATCGCAAGTAAACGCCAAAATACTTGCGATTGATAAACAAACGGATTGGTTCGTTAAGAGTCGTCACCATTTCCATCTGACGAGCCAACTCTTCAGGAAGCTGATGCCGAATCCCCAAAGCATCTTTAGGACGACTCAATTCGACATAGCGCTGCCCTCGGGCGATATCTGCTTTACGTATTTTCACTCGCAAAGAAGGCTTTTCCGGCCAGTGGTGGTAGTGCATCAATCCACGGTAAGCAATTTTTACCTTTTGAGTCTGCTCACTTTCATCTCGAAACCAGGCTCTGAAATAGGGGCGGTCGCCACCATCATCGTGTCCTTTGGCTCGATCACCATTCACAATCGCCCGGTGCATTTCAGAAAGTGTATTCTGAGGAACAATCAATTCCAGCGTTGGGAGTTTGCTGATCTCAGGTGGTGCAGTAACTCCAAGGATATTTTCCACAGAGGTCCGACTCGTTTCAACAAACAGACGCATCGCTTCCAACGGGTGATGATGCAAAAACCACTTGAAGTTCGTACTTCGATTTAATGCCAGCGACAGACAAACAAGAAAACAAACGGGAGCCAGCACATAGAGCAGCAGAAAACGGTTGTGAATCAGATTTGTGCGAAACCAACGATCTCTCACCCACAGACCTTCTTTAGTACAACGTATTCGCACGATGAATTCCTCTGAAACCGTTGTCTTGTTTTCTGTATCTTAATTGGAAACGATGATTCGTTCTCTTTCATTATTCCAGCTTAAACATCATCCGTGTGCATTCCGTAGTTGTAACTCACTTTCAAATTTGAATTCACCTTTGAGATTTCATCAATAACCTGCGTTGGTGCGAGGTTGGATTTAGGTCGAACCGAGTACAGCACCTCAGTAAGCATTCCTTGTCGAATACTCTCAACAAGCACAATACTGAACGATTCAAATAAATCCGATAATGTTTCATCCAACGCAACCGAGGGATCAAGCCCTGGCGGAAGTTGCACACGCAGCAACCGTTCCCGGTTCTGTCGGTTTCCTGCATAGTTGGTAAAGAAAAGAAAGAGCATCGCACCTGAGATATATACCGTGGCGACGATGGCTACTCCATGAAATCGTGTTCCATTTGCCATCGCAACACTCATCGCAAAGAAAATGAATCCTACGTCTCGGGTTTCCTTAATCGCATTTCGAAAACGAATAATGGATAACGCACCGACCAGCGAAAACGCGCGTGCAATATTGGAACCAATCACAATCATGATAACCGTTGTAACCAGCGAAGTGAGTACCAGCGAGTGCACGTAAGATTGTGAGTATCCAACACCGCGATGCGTCGCACGATACACCCAACCAATAAAGATACTGCAAAAAAGTGAAGAGGAAAGAGCAAATATCAATTCCCAAATTGTCAGAGATGTCGTTTGCTCTGCGTTCGATTTTAGAAACAGCAGAGAATCTTTAATCAGTTGATCCATCGAACCAGGCAGCCTCTCCATGAAATGATTATTTGAGAATTCTGATTTACCAAAGAGAACCAGTAAACCGAGGACATCAAAAGCCTCTTTCTCCTATTAGGACCATAGGTCTTGGAAAGCCCCTGATCTTTCCAGACAGAGCGTTACAGCAAAAGAAAGCAGAATGGAATACAGGCTGTACCGATTGAATCGATTTTACAGCAAAAGCTGAACCTGTAAGCATTAGCCTGGATTATGCTCGAGCAAATCAATGTTCTTCAAAACGTGTAGAAATCAAAGGACTTACAGACATTTCACCCAAAATACCGCGCAAATCAGCCGCAACGTGTTAGCATCCGGTTCATGCGATGATGAGAGCAACCGTGGGCTAGCGCCCAACGGCTGATGAATAATCTGGGTTAGGCAGTAGGCAGTAGGCAGTAGGCAGTAGGCAGTAGGCAATAGGCAGTAGGCAGTAGGCAGTAGGCAGTAGGCAGTAGGCAGTAGGCAGTAGGCAGTAATAATAAAGGTGCCAGGGTCTGCCCACCTTTTCTGTGCCTACATGCTGGTCCACACTTTCTCAGTTCTTCTCCGAAGAAACCTGGCGACTATCAGTTATTGCGAAGGTGAGATCACCCTTTTACACAATCAATATGTGGGAACTTTTCGCCTAAAATCTGGTCACTGGAAGCTCCCATCCATTTGTCGAGTACTGTTGCGTAGACGCTTCGGAAATCAATACTGTGTTTGATGTCCCCTTTAATCAGATCTTTTGCTGCCAAGCTGGGGTGTTCGCCGTGAATGCCTGCTTTTACACCCTGACCAAATAAAAACATCGGACCAGCAACGCCGTGATCAGTCCCCTGGCTGGCATTTTCTTTTACACGTCTTCCGAATTCACTGAAGCACATCGAAAGAACACGATCGCCGTTTCCTTGTTGAACGATATCTTTCTGGAAGGCCGAAACGGCTGCTCCCAACTCCTGCATCAATTGGTCGTGACGATTTTTTTGACCAGCATGTGTATCGAACCCACCCTGCGAAACATAATAAACTCGCGTACTCAAACCACCTGCGATTAAACTGGCAACTGTTGATAACGATGCTGCCAATCGGGTGCGAGGGTAAGAAACTTCCGGTTGATACTTGCTGGCAAGTTTCCGGATGATTTCACTGCTGGCGTTAGCATCGAGAGAAGTTTGCGAGATGAAGTCGAGTACATTGGATGATTCTTCGCTCGTCTTTTTTTGCAACATCTGATAACTAGCTGCCCGTTTCTTGTTATTTCGACTTCCCAGATAACGAAATTTATCCGGTTGGCTAAAACTAAGCCCCGTATTTTTCAGTCCACGAATTGCAAGAGGTGCTTTGCCCGTTCCGATTGATAACGCCAGTTGCGGATCATTTTTATCTTGTAATATGGAATCGCAGTATTTGCCAATCCAGCCTGCAGAAGTATCTGCTGAAGAGCTTTGCGTATTGGCTTTGTTGTTTGCCAAATGCCAAATATCCATCGATTTGAAGTGGCTACGGTTGGGGTTGGGGTACCCAACGCCTTGAACAACCGCAAAATCATCCTCATCCATCAAGGTCTTAAAGCTGGTTAAATCAGGATGGAAACCAAGTTCATCGTTAATTTTAATCACATTGTTTGCAGCAATTCGCGTTGTTTTTCGATTTCTATTGTAGTCATCGTTATTAAAGGGAACGACTGCACTCAGGCCATCGTGTCCCCCGGAAAGTTGCACGACCACCAAAATTCGTTCGTCATTTGCAGCTTGTGGCCCAGCCATCGCAGTTTGTACAAGAAAGTTCGGCACTGCTGCCCCTGCCCCTGCGCAAACCAAACCAAGACCGCTGGCAAAAAAATCTCGACGTGTGGAAAATTGAATAAGAGACATAGTACGATCTTTCCTTATGTTGTTAATTGAATGTGACCGATATCGAATTCATGTAAAACTTCGCTGCGATGGCGCGAGAATATTATGTCAATTGAAACTCCGGCAGACTCGTCAGTAATATCATGAGGGAACGCAGTTGCTTATTGACTTGTTTGCGTTGCTTCTTCCAGCGGGATGAGGGGGGAAGTGATTCCGCAGATTTAATTAACAGTTCCCTTTTTTCCTGATCCAGATTCACCACCAGGCAGCTTTTCGTCAGGTAATCAATAACTTCTTCGGACGTCTTGAAATTCTGATCTTCAAGCACCTTCACCATGTCGAGTCCTTTTTGTTTATCGGTGGAAGGGATTTTGTCTACAAGATCAGCCATCTGGTTGTAGCGGATAAAGATACGATTGGAGTTAATCCAGTTCCGTCCCCCCTCCCAACCTTTGACGTTTGGGGGACTGAACAATTCCTGCCCCATTTCCTTTAACCCTCTGCTCAAAACACGACACTGAATGTTGGTCACTCCCAGATCGCGAAATGTACCGACTGCAATTTGCACCGGGCTTTTAATTTGTGTCCCCATCGTTTTTTTGCTGTAGAATTCTTCAGAGCGAAACAGCACTTTAAGCATCGGAGCCACTTCGTAATTGTTGCTTTTCAGTACATTGGCCAGTTGGTCGATGGTCTGTTCACTTGGATCATCATGTGCAAAAAAGAGAAACAGTTTGCGAGCAATGAAACGCGCAGTCGCAGGTTGTTCGAGGATCAAATCGACGTACGAGTCACCATCGTAATTTGCAGTTTTCCCAAAAATTGTTTTTTCGCCATCGTCATGTGCCCGCTTGTTAAACACGTATTGCTGGGTTTGACGATTATATCCGTTCCCGGTTAATGCACGGGCAGCTTCTTTGATGTCCTTTTCGGTGTAGTTTCCGACCCCCATCGAAAAGAGTTCCATTATTTCACGTGCCAAATTTTCATTGGGGCGCGCCTTGATATTTTTATTATTGTCGAGATAGCGGAGCATGGCGGGGTCGTGAATGATGGCGTGCAGCATCACTCCGAAATTCCCGGCGGCCTCTTTTCGGAATAGTTCGTTTTGCTGAAACATAGCATAGCTGCTGCGAACGGTACGATACTCGCTGGCAAAATGACCGTGCCAGAAAAGAACCAGTTTTTCTTCAAGCGGTCGAGGCGATTTCACCAACCGGCTCAGCCAGTATTCCTGTATCTGAGCCATTTGCCTGGAATCCATCCTCCGCATCTGCCTTGAAAATTTCTTGCGTTCTATTTCACCAAGCTTTCGCAGTTCCCGCGGATTTTTTATGACTTCCAGGTAAGAATCATTTCCTGACTCTTTCGAGAGTTTTGTGAGTATTTCAATCGCCCGATCTTTATCGTTTTTTACATCGATAGCATTACCTGCTTCCGGCAGCTTCTTGAAATCGACCAGATAATCGACCGCCTTTTGTAACCCCAGTTTCTGTAACTTTTCAATTTCCTGCGGCGTTCCCCCAAACCCGGCTCGTACCATCAAATGACGAGCCTTGGCATAATCCCATTCTGTTTGAGGAGTTAACTCAGCCGCAGGTAAATTCCCACTGCAAATCCCCACCAAAAGCAGAAAAAGTATTTTGCCAAACAGTATTTCTGTTTTTTTCACGATTACGCCCTCTGGTTATGTGTACACTTTGAGCCGTTACGAAATCCCGTAACATAACAGGAACCGATATGCCTATTTAGCTGGTAAGTTTTCAGCGATACTCATTAAAAATATTTAACATTTCCGCACAGGCCAACTGTCATTGTAACAGACCGACAACCCACCCCCATATTTCACACGCTTTATATTAGATAAACAAGTCTGAGATTGTAAAGTTTCGATAAATATCCTATTTATTGTAAATTGGCTGTATTGAGCCAAGTAGGGTACGGTGTGTGTACCAAAATGCTAGGGTGAAAGATGCTACAATAGCAACATTACCATGATTTGCGAGTCGCAATTGGTGTGCACAGCACACCCTGCAAGACTGGTTATTGTTTGACGGGCTTTGAAAATCGTGGATCGCCTGCATCCGGGGGCAGTGATTGATTCCACTGCACGAGAGCTTTGTGGAGACGATTTGATGTTGTTTCATGCTCGCTTTGGACATTATTAGTTTCTGAAATATCTTTTTCAAGATCGTAAAGCTGGCGGTTACTGCCATCATAATTGACGTAATATTTCCACTTGCCGTGCCGGGCAGCCAGATCAGGATTATCGTTCTCTTTGGTGCCCGGTCGATCCGGAGGACGCCGCCAGAAAATAGGAGCGGCTCGGCTTTGTTGCTCCCTACCCAGTAAAGTCGATGTAAGGTCTTCCCCATCCAGTTTTGTTTCTTTGGGCAATTTTGTTTGTGTTAATGTATAGAGCGAACGGTTGATATCCAAGGCACAAAGGATTGAAGTTTCGTTTGTCGTGCCAGCGGTATTTGCAGCCAGCAATCCCGGTCCCCAGACGATCAATGGCGAACGGACACCCCCTTCATATAGCCATGTTTTCGCCCCACGAAGCGGATCTGATGAACCTGCCCCTTCTTCATGTCCATTGTCCGACATCAGTAAAATAAGCGTATTGTCTCGCAGTTTTTCATCGTGACCAATGCGATCAAACAGTTTGCCGAGCTGTTGATCCATCGCATCGAGCACTGCATAGTACAGCGCCCGTTTGGTTTGATCGGTTTTCTTTCGTAAATCTTCCGGCGGAAAGAAAGGGGAATGCACATCGTCGGGCCAGAGGTTGATATAAAATGGTTTTTCGATCCTTTGAGAATCATCAATAAAACTGATCGCTTCTTTGACGAACTCAGCGGTGATGACTGAACGATCTTCCCAGCGAATCGGACCACGCCCCAAATCTGCTGAGCCGAGATCGTGTCTGCCTATCTTTTTTCCATCATACGCATTCTTGAGTGGCAAAATTCGTGGACCAAGCCCTTCAAAATTTGTCAGACTGCGATCAAAACCGTACTCGGTAATCAACGGGGCCTCACCGACATCGCGCTGTCCCCCCATGTGCCATTTGCCGAAGTGTCCCGTTGCATAACCCGCTTTTCGCAATTCACGTGCCAACACCGGGGCTTGTAGGTCAAGCCACTGCGCCATTTTGCGTTTGCGGTTCAAATCTCTGCGAGCCAGATACGAACTGATCCGCCAGTGTTGTGGATACTGCCCGGTTGTTAGTGCAACTCGTGAAGGAGAACAGATCGGCGAGTTGACGTAAAAATTCGTAAACCGAATGCCCTGGGCTGCCAGACGATCGATGTTTTCCGTTTGGATACGCTTCCCCTGATAACAAGAGAGATCGGACCAGCCCATGTCGTCAATAAAAACGACCACCACATTCGGTTGATGTTTACGTTTTTTCTTCTTCAAGTTCCGGGCAACCGGTACAGGATAAACCGCCAGTTTCTTTTGTAGCTTGGCAACGATTTCAGGCTTCTGCGTGGCGAGATTCTTCGTTTCCCGGGGATCGGTTTTGTAATCGTAAAGTTCGTATTCTGCCTGATCTTCCTCTGCACCAATTTTTTTCCATTCAACAAGCCGATAACGCTCGGTACGAATGGCGCGCCCCAGTTTCTTTTTCGGGTAAGCATGAAACGCATGATCTCGCACACGAACAGTCGGGTCATTCAATACGGCTACCAGACTTTTCCCATCAATCGGTTGTGGTCCCTGAGGAGAGGGAAGATCTGTTAATTCGGTAAGTGTCGGGAATAGATCGACGCTTTCAGTCAGTTGCCGGGTCGAAGACCCCGGTTTTGTGACACCCGGTGCGTGAATGAGAATCGGAATGCGATTCGCTTGTTCGTAGTTGGTATGTTTCGTCCAGATGCCATGATCTCCAAGATGAAAACCGTGATCTCCCCAAAGCACAACAATTGTGTTTTCATTCAGGCCGAGACGATCATATTCCGCCATCACCTTACCGATTTGCGCATCTACAAAACTGGTACTGGCGTAATACCCATGTATCAGTTTTCGTTTCAGATTCGTATCAATAGAACCTTTAACGGGGACTGGTTTGTAGGCTGTTATTTCTCCGCCACGTTTTCCGGCAACAGACGGGGCGTCTACGGGAAGTTGTTCAGACTGCGGCATTGGAAGTTTGTTCGGATCATAAAGTTCCCAGTATTTTTTTGGTGCAGAAAAAGGAAGATGCGGACGGACAAAACCAACCGTAATAAAAAACGGCGTTCCATTTTCATTAAGACGCTCCTTGGCAGCACGCAACCGTTTGAGCGTCTCGGCTGCGACGCGCCCATCAGCGTAATCAGTATCCTCGGCAACAGGCGATTCGAACGCTGCACCGCGAGGGAGTTGCCGAATTCGATCCAATTGCTGATTCGTAAACAACGCTTCTTCACGAGTCAGTTTGCCGCCATCCGTGCTTGTTGGGTCGAGGTATTCGATCACCTTATCTGCAAAATGAGGCACGCTGAATGATTGCGGATCTCCCAGATTACCATGCCCGATATGAAAGACTTTGCCGAGCGATTCAGTTCGATACCCATGCTTTGCGAAATATTGCGGCATTGTCACTGCATCGGGAACCAGGTCACGAAGCTGGCTGCCAAGCCCGTAAAGACCGGTTGAAGTGGAATGCGAACCGAGCATCAAAGTGAATCGCGAGGGGGCACAAACCGCCTGATTGCAATAGGCTAAATCGAATTGCATTCCCCGCCTGGCTAACGTATCGATATTCGGCGTGATCGCAACGGTATCGCCATAGCAACCCAGTGTCGGTTTAAGGTCATCCACAAGAATTAATAAAACATTCGGCTTGCCAATCGCAGAAATCAATTTCGGGGGACCAAAAACTTTTTTTTGATCGTTCGTTTGCTTCATCCAGTCATCCAGTTTTCGACGCAATTTTGCAATGCGATCTTTATGAGTTGGATCATTGATCAGATTCTGCTGTTCGTAAGGATCTTTTGTGATGCGATACAACTCTTCGGCGGGACGTTGTTGATAACTCACTACGTGCCGTTTGGCATCGGAAGATTTTTCTGCAGATTGAACCCAGCTTGACCAGTAGCCACTATCCTGATGTGCCTTTGTTACATGGCTGGTAAACAGAAATTCCGGATGGAGATTATGAATATATTTCCAACCATCTGCTGTTTGTACCGCACGGATGGGGTAGACATTATTTTTGCCATCCCCGCTGTGCGTGGTGAAAATTTCATCGCGATGTTTCTCCGTTTTGCCCAGCACCACGGGCAGAAAAGAACGTCCATCGATGTTTGCCGGTTTTTTCCCGCCAGCCGCATCGATAATTGTTGGCAGAATATCGATCCACGAAACCATTGCATCGGTTCGTACATTTCTTTTGACATGCCCGGCCCAACTTACAATCAATGGCGTACGGATTCCATCATCGTAAAGGTTCCATTTTCCGAACGGCCACTGGGCACCGTGGTCGCTGGTGTGAATGAAAAGTGTCTCTTCCCCCAACTGCATGCGAGCCAGATCGTAAACCTGCCCCAGTTCGGTATCCATTTTCTTGATCGCTGCCATGTATCGGGCACGCCATTGACGAGTGGTCAGGTTATCCACATGGTTGGGCGGAATTTTTAATTGAGATGGATCGATTTCCCCAATCTTTTTCGGCCAGGGAACATGAGGCCAATTCGTGCCGACAAACAGGCAAAGTGGTTTCTTGCTTTTGCGATTCTTCAACCATTCCAGAGCTTTCGGGATCGCGATATCTTCGTGGTAGCCATAATGCCGGGCGATGTCGAAACCGTATTCAGGGGTTTGCTTATAGTGTCCCACTTTTCCAAATGATACGACCTGATAACCGAGTTCCTGCAAATAAGCGGGCAGTTTTTTGATGTCCGCTCGCGGTCGGGAGTGGTTCGGTTCGGCTCCATTTTTCGCCGGATAAAGCCCCGTCAACAGCGCGGCACGGCTTGGTGCACAACTGGGCGAGGCGACGAAGGCGTTCTCAAAAGTCATTCCTGCCGCTGCCAACCTTGCCATGTTCGGCGTTTTAATATCCGGCGATCCATAAACCGACGAATCCCGCCAGGTATGATCATCAGAAAGAAAAATGACCATATTCGGCTTTGATTGAGCTGATGCAAACGAAGAAAAGTGCAGCAAAGCCATCAATGCAAGAATCAAACGACTCATAATTATTCTTCCGTACGACAGCTCTCCCAAGCCGCCAAATGTGGTATGAACAGAACAACGCGATTGTGCTACCTGCTGTTTCCCCAAACTTTAGGAACCTGAAAATCTGCAGGTGGTCTATTGGAGGCGATGTTCGGTTTGACCGCTTCTTTTTCCAGTAAGGTCAATTTCGTTTTGAGTCGCTGTAAAACTTTGGGATGATTTTGGCTCACTTCTTTCTCTTCAAACGGATCTTTGCGGATGTTAAATAGCTCCCATTTTTCATTCCCGCTGCCTGTTGTCACGTTGGCTCTGGTGTGACCGTTGTAGATCAGTTTCCAATCACCGATGCGGATTGCACCATGAAACGGGGTGACGTTGTGCAAAATGAATTCATGTGGTGAAGGTTGCTTACCTGATATAGTCGCCCAGGCATCTTTGCCATCCAGCGGCTTGGATGGCTCGATTTTCGTTCCGGCTAATTTCAGAAAAGTTGGATATAAATCGACAACATGAAGTGGTTCATCGACAATGCTTCCTGGTTCCAGGTGATCTTTCCAGAGGACGACAGCCGGCACGCGGATTCCGCCTTCATAAAGTGTTCCCTTCCCTTGACGCAACTTGCCATTTGAACCAAGTTTTTTAATGCCACCGTTATCCGAACAGAAAAAAATCAGTGTCTGATTCGCCGGGTACTCGTGCTTATCCAGTGCTTTGGTAATGCGACCAACCGCATCATCCATGCAAGTGACCATCGCAGCATAAACCTGTCGGCGTTTATTTTTCATTTCAGAATAACGTTCGATATATTTTTGCGGTGCCTGTAACGGCGTGTGTGGCGCATTGAAGGGAACATACAGAAACAGCGGCTTTGCCTTATCGTGATCTGCAATAATCTGTGCAGCATGTTTGCCAATTAAATCGGTTGAGTAACCTTCATCATAATTTGGTTTGTCGTTGAGATGCCAATCGTGACCGCCATCACGAATATGAGTAAAATAATCGAGTGCTCCATTGTAATGTCCATACTGATGCCCGAAGCCACGGCGCATCGGCAGATATTCAGGTTCGAAATGCCCCAGATGCCACTTCCCGACAACCGCTGTTTCATATCCAACTTCACCAAGAGCCTGGGGCAACGTCCGCTCATCGAGCGGCAGACCATGTTGCGCCCACGGCCGCACAACACCGCATTGCAAACCTAATCGCATCGGATACCGACCAGTCAACAACGCCCCACGTGTCGGCGAACAGACTGGCTGCACATAAAACTGATTCAGCTGCACTCCTTTTTTGGCGAGCGTGTCAATATGAGGAGTCGCAATGCGGGATCCATGATAACCAACATCCCCCCAGCCAAGATCGTCCGCCATCATCAGAATAATGTGCGGTCGTTTTGCGTCGTCAGAGGCTGACAACAATTGTGAAAATACGGGCAACCCGAAACAGAGCCACGCCAGTAATAACAGACAGGGATTCAATTTCATGTCAGTTTTCTCCGCAAAGTTCTTTAATGTTTACAGTACCTTTTCAGGCCTTGAATTCAGGGTTGAATTACCATCCGATAAAACCTGCACTCTTCAGTTTAATACTTTAATCGTAGCTATTCAGCGGTAATTGGTCTGGACTGGAATTGGGGATTATTGTATGAGCTTCTGGTAAGGA